>Ga0315280_10001560_pt1 | contig 39071 bp, 47 predicted proteins | sample YL17G06_40_MG_FD_203697 | JGI IMG/M metagenome (GOLD analysis project Ga0315280, IMG submission 203697) | Sediment microbial communities from Yellowstone Lake, YNP, Wyoming, USA - YL17G06_40 | ecosystem: Environmental > Aquatic > Freshwater > Lake > Sediment | place: USA: Wyoming | collected... | reverse complement strand
TATATCTCATAGCTATCCAAGGAGGGTTGCCACTTACTATATCGAACTTGGATTTTGACAGAGTAATAGGAGCATATATGTTGCTGAGCATGAAAACCCAAATGGCATCATTCCCATCGTCAATCAGCCTAAGAAGTGTGGATAACGTATCATTCATAACTAGAGTCTCGTCTTCGGAAAGCGAAGGAACGCAGTTTCGCTCGAACAATTCAAAAGCTTCTTTTCTGTTTTTTCGCATGTAATAGGAGCTAGTCGAAGCCTTGAAACTGTCTAGGATTTGGCTGAAAACCACTTTGTTGACGACAACACTTTCTGGAACTTGAATTCTGTAGCTTTTGGACTTGCCATAATGGTCTTGGGCTGCTACTCTGTGCTCATAAACCTTTGTTTTGCCCTTTCCAAAGATTGTCCTTGTCATTTCTGGGGACTTTATTGAATCTGCAATATATATCGGAACAATCTTGCGTCCGCCCACTTTGAGCAGTTCACCTAATGCTATCACATAGTTAGCCTTGGCAATCACTACTGCCAGTGGATTGATGTCTACTCCAATAATATTTTCGAGAACGCTTTCCAAAATCGCAGATGGTTCATCTCCTCTTTTCAGCATGTCATCGCTAACCATGCGAACAGCATTACAGAGAAACGTGCCAGAACCACATGCAGGGTCTAAAATTCTAGGCATTCCTTTGTTCTCGGAATAAAATAGTTTCAGAGCCTCGTTGAGTATCAGTTCTACGAGCCATTCAGGCGTATAATATTCGCCTAGCCTATGTCTTTCACTTCGCTTGACAATCTCCTGATAAATCGCTTTGAAGAAGTCCTCATTTATTTGCGACAAATCATATCGTGACAATTCCCCTGCGATTCCATGAACAAGTTGCAGGAAATCCTCAGCTATTTTCGGATGTAATGTCCAAGAAAAGAAGTCTTCTTCAATCAAGTTTGCTATGCCGTAGGAAGCGAAATATTCCCCCGTCAATGCATTCTTCAGGCTTTCTTTTGCAGTAATATTGCTGCCGCTAAGACGCAAATAGACAATCAACTTCACCAAAGTCACTAGGTAGGTATGGTCGATAAACGAAGCAACTTGGGGTTTACTTCCATACACAATTTCCATGTTCCTTGCCCATAAATCGGACTTCAAAGTAACATCTCGTTCATTGCAGATTTTGTCCCACAAGTTCCTCAGTACATCAACCGAAACTGAATATGTTGGGCTGTCGGGGCCGAATCGCCACCGCAAGTCCATTGCTGAAGGAATAATCCTCGGCTTAGCGAAAACGAATGAGTCAAGCCACAAGATGCTCTCTGAAGGCGAAATTTCAGCCATATCTAACGAGCTGGTCTTGCTTAGACCAGCGATTACTCCATCCTTGATTCTTGGCAGATAAGCAACAAATTCGATGCCGTCAGTCACTATGCCAATGTGTTTCTTCTCAGGCTCTTTTTCAAGTAATGCTTGAAAGTACTTCAGCAACTGCTTCTCAGCATCTTCAAGTTCTCGTCTTAAGTCAATCTTGATTTCAAAGACAACATTAGAGAATAGTAAATCGACACTTCCTCTAAGACCAAGCAGTTTACTGCCTAGCTTAGTTTCTATTCCAGGCAGCAGTTCCTCAAGCTTGACTCGGAAAAGCTTCTCAAGCAAATCTGACAAGACGACAAGCTTTGCTGGGTGAGTATTTGTGGAACGACACTTCGCTATATATTCTACAATAATTGGCGAAAAACCATTCTCTTTCGACCCTGCAGACATTGTCAATAACCACATTGCAGCATACTGATGATTGTTAGATATCTGTTTGTGTTTTAAAACTAACTATCGAAAACTTGTTCCGTTGTTACATAAACAGAATGAGGTCGTCACACAAATTCAGCAATTCGAAGAACGGTTAGCCAAGAAGGTCAAGAAGAAACGGAACGAATCAATCAGTTTTATCGTGACCCTAAGAAACGAAAAAAATGGCTAGAGCAACCAGACCAAGACTAGGTTTTTCTTGGTGTGTAAATCACCAAATACCCTTTTGATTCTGTCATTTTCAGACTACGCTTTTCCACGATAGTTTTCAGACAATTAAGAGATGATTCACTAACTAGGGTCTTCTTGATACAGAATTCATAGCCTTCTGATTCAGCATCATAAACTTGTGGATTTGGAACGCTTACGAACATGTCTTCTATTCCTTCTGATTTGAGAGAGCAACTAAAGAAAACTTCGTCGTGCAATTTGCCTATTTCATCCATATTCATGTTAATCCAATTCTCTAATGGTTCAATTCGCTATTTAGCTTTTCTAGGATGATCTTCCAGTGCAAACAGAAAACTTTAACCGCAAAAGTAAATCAACCAAATTATAAAGGTGAGTGTGGGACTTATGGAATTAGAAATCAGCATTGAAAAGCATGACCGAAATCTCGAAAAGGATTTATTTGAAACACCTCAACCGAGAGTCGGTGAAGAGAAAATTATTGTCGAAGGTGTTTCAATCCGAATCAGGAATTACTTTGGTAGAGATGCCGTTGACCTTCCGACAATACTCAACGTTGTTGCGTATATTGGAGAACATATAGCCTTCCCTATTGCCGTTAGTATTTTGTCAAAATATCTGTATGAAAAACTCAAAGATAGAAAAGAAAGTAAGATCACTATCAATTATACATCAGTAGAGATAGATGCAGAAAAAATTGAGCAACTCATTCTTAACATGCGAAAAGAAGAGAAAGGTCGTTAGAAGATTCTTCTATCACTCCTTTTAAACAACTGTTTAATTATCTATTTGTTGGAGAAAGCGGAAATCAGACGTAAGATGTCCGTTGTCGGGAGATATCTCCACTATGCTATGTCAGACCTGCAATTCTGAGATTCCACGATTGCCTCTCGTTTCTCAAGTACTTGGCAAACAGCATAAGCCTTTTCGCTAATCAGTGTTTCAGTCTTCTGACGCTGCACTAGTCTCATTCGGGGAGCATCTACTTTGCTTTCGCACAGCAAAAAGAGAGAGTAGCAGGAGATGCTCTACGTTAGTCTGTTTCTCACCACAAACATTAAAATGGATTAATCAATGAATTGCTGCTGAGACCATGAAGGCGTGAAGGATCATGAGAATCTGTGATGCGCATGTTCATCTTGGAAAATCTGGGCCATGGCAACCGTACATGGACCCAACAATCTACGTGAACGACCTGATCCGCCTCTTCGACAAGTACAATGTTGATCGAGCCATTGTCTTTCCGAACCCAAACATAGGCGACAAATACCCTGAAATGAACGACTACATAGCAGAATCCGTCAAGAAATACCCAAAACGACTCATCGGATTTGGACGCGTAGACCCAAGAAGACAAGACGCCATAAAAGAGTTGATTCGTATCAGGAAGAAACTAGGCTTGGCCGGGCTTAAGCTTCATCCGTTCGTAGAATGCTTCAGACCAGACCACCCATTCTTCAACAAGTTCTTCCAGAAAACCAATGAACTCGGCTTGCCAACCCTGTTTCACGCGGCTGATGGCTTTTCCTCGCCAGGACTCATCACCAAAATCGCCAGAAAATACCCAAAACTGCCCATAATCTTGGGCCACCTCAGAGAGGCGACTATCAGCGCCTTGAAAGAATGTGAAAACACTTATGTAGAAACCTCGGGAACATTGCCTGATTTTATTGAACTCGCATCAGACATAGACGAAGATAGAATACTGTTCGGATCTGACGTTCCGTACTATCGTTACCCCACGCAAATTGCAGTGGTCGAAGCCGCAGAAATTCCCCAGAAAAAGAAAAACAAGATACTCTATGACAACTTTCAGGCCTTGTTTGACCAAAAATAGGATAAGCAACCTGTCTTCAGCAAGATAATGCAGAGGGATCTAGAGGTGAATGAAACCAAGGGCATTTCAGACACAGTTCTGAAGCTCGCACTGGCAGCCGTTTTTGCAGCACTTGTCTGCGTCGCCACCATAGTATTCGTCATACCTATCCCAGCAACACATGGATACTTCAACCTGGGCGAAACAGTAATCTACACAGCGACACTTCTGTTCGGTCCTTTTGTCGGAGGTTTTGCGGGAGGAGTTGGAGCCGGGCTAGCAGACGTAATAAACGGCTATTCCCAATTCGCCCCCGGAACGCTAATAATAAAATGCCTTGAAGGACTCATCGTTGGATTCCTGTATCGAAAAATGATGCACATAAGCAAGAAACCAAGCGCCGTGGCCGTCGTGGCCATCATTGCAGGTGGATTGGAAATGGTCGCTGGATATTTCATCTATGAAGTGGTAATCCTTAATTACGTGCCATTCGATGCCCTAGGCGAGGTCCCTTTCAACGTCGTCCAATTGGTTGTGGGCCTAGTAGTTGCTCTACCCGTCGTCAGAATCATCCTTCGCGTTTTCCCACAGCTTAAAAGCTAAACTGACGACTGTTCTCTAGAAGAAAGGATTCGAAATGAAACTAGCTCACGGAAAAATTCCAATAGACATTCTGAAGCAGGTCATCTTCAAAAACTTGGGTGCCGAACGAAAAGAAGTCGCTTTAGGCCCCTCTGCGGGAATTGACGGCGCAGTCATAGACGTAGGAAATCACTCTCTGGTCGTTTCCATGGATCCGATCACCGGCGCCTTAGAAAGAATCGGGTGGCTCTCCGTAAACATAAACGCAAACGACGTTGCAACCTTTGGCGTTGAACCCGCATTTATCGTTTCGTGCACAATGCTTCCGGAAGGTTCTGACCGAAAAACTGTTGAAACCATAAGCGCCCAAATGAGTGAAGCCTCTAAGAATCTGGGCATAGCCATCGTAGGAGGGCATTGCGAAGTAACCCCTGGCCTGACAAATCCAATAGTCGTATGTTGCGTAATGGGCCTGACAGAAAAGGGGAATTACGTAACGGCAGGCGGAGCCAGACCCGAAGACAAGCTCATTTTGACGAAGAGCGCAGGAATCGAGGGAACAGCCATTCTTGCCTCAGACAGAGAAAAGCAACTGAAGAAGACGATGAGCCCAAAAATGTTGCAGAGCGCAAGGAAGTTCTTCGAACAAACAAGCGTAGTCAAAGAAGCAATAGAGGCTTACAAGACAGGCGGCGTCAACGCCATGCACGACCCCACAGAAGGCGGCATTGTCGGCGGGGTATATGAAATGGCAGAAGCCTCAAACCTCGGCGTCAAAATCCTTGAAGACAAAATCCCTGTTCTCCCTGAAACTGCTGAAATCTGCAAGTTCTTCAAGATCAACCCACTACGCCTAATCAGCTCAGGCGCTTTGTTGATAGCGGCCAAACCCAATTGCGCAGACGAGATAATTGAGAAACTGAAAACGAAAAAAATTCAAGCCTCTGTCATCGGCCACTTTCAGGAAAACCCAGCACACCGCATCATAGTGAAGAGAAACGGAGCTGTTCAAGCCTTACCAAAGCCTGCTTCTGATCATCTCTGGCTTGCCCTCGAAAGAAAATAGATTACAGCTCGAATAGATGATCTGCCAGCTTTTTTAAGACTCTCAGGTCAACGTTTTCTTGCTTTAGGCTTCAGCAACTGATAAAGGCCTCCGACGAGAAAAGCCATAGACCTGGCAATATCTATGAATGGGTATTTCATTATCTCAGCTATTTTTCCTCTGTTGTTCCGTGCGTTGTGATACGTGTAGATAAGAATCAGTGCAATTGGCGGAAGAAGAATCACAGCTAGCAGTGCTGTTAATGAGATGAGAGACAATGTAAAAACTGCATGGACAGCAAGGGACGAGATTATTGAAATCCACGTTAGGAAGCCGACGATACAAGCCAAACCCCATCTTGAAATCTCACTCTTAATCCCTACAGTTCTAGGAAAAGAGCCTATGCCCTGCCCATAACGAAAGTTCTGCTTCAAAAGATTCAATATAGTTGAGCGATGTTTATGCATCACCATAACTTCAGGATCTAACACCATTTTATTTCCGTTTTTACAGATCCTCTCGACAAACTCGTCCTCATCGAAACCATACACGATATTCTCATTGAAAAATCCAGCTTTCTCAGTCACTTCTCGTCTGATCGCCATATTGCAGCCCGCTGGATACTTAAGAGGCGGCTTGATAGCACTTAACACCTCTCGCTTCGAAAACCGCCTCAACACTGGTATGATGCTTTCATCTGAATATCTTGACAAAAAATCACTGTAATATCCTTTGGTGCTACCTCCGACACACCCGACCTCCGTATCCTGAAAATTCTCTATTATTCGTTCTATCCAATTCCTGGGTACGACGCAATCGCTGTCCGTGAATACTATGATTTCTCCCGTGCTGTTCTTTATGCCCGTATTTCTCGCAGCATTCAGTCCAGGTCGTTCTTCCGTCAGCAACCTGACAGGATATCGTGAAACGATTTCACAGGTTTTGTCTACCGAGTTTCCATCCACAACCACTATTTCCAGCTTGCCTTTATCGTATTCAAGCTGCATCAGCGAATCCAGCAGGTCACGTATTGTTGCAGCCCCATTTTTCACTGGGACAATTACAGAAACCTTCGGCAAGAATCCACTATTCTTAGACAATGATCAGTCCGCCGAGGCTTCTTTTTTGCTTTGATTTAGGAGTGCCCTTGCAGCTTTTCTCACTGCTTGGCAGCTGTTCAACTTGGGTTTCCACCCCAGCTTTTTGATTCTTTCAATATTCAGCAACATAACCTTCACATCTCCCTTCCAGCCCCTGCCTCCGTCAATCCCTCCAGTGTAAACGTATTCGACTCCGCTCAGACTCATCTCCTCACAGACAATGTCGGCGATTTCTTTGACATTCACCTTGTCTTCTGAGCCCACGTTGAATATCTCCACCTTGCCTTGGCTCTTGCTTACACCTGTTAACATGGCGTCGATGGTGTCTTCAACGTCGAGGTAGGATTTCGTCTGAGTTCCATCACCAAGTATCTCCAACCTTTCAGAATCCTCAGTGAGCTTATTCATAAAGTCGAAAATGACACCATGTTGCGATCTAGGCCCCACGATGTTTGCGAGCCTGTAAATGATGGCATTAAAACCATAGGTCTGAGCATAACCACTTATCAAGGCTTCTGAAGCCATTTTCGAAGCTCCGTAAACGGAAATTGGCTTCAAAGGAGCGTAGTCCTCAGGGGTCGGAATTTCTACAGGTTCACCATAGACCGTGGAAGAAGAAGAGAAAACGAAAACTCTTACGCTGCCGACCTTTCGAACCGCCTCTAAAAGATTGAACGTTGCAGCAATGTTTTGTTCATAATGCACCTCGGGATTCTCAGAGCCCACTCGAACCTCAGGGTTCGCCGCGAGATGAAAAACCACTTCGCAATTACTCAGGGAGTTCTGGATTTCTTCAAAATTCAGGAGGTCTCCATGCACGAACCTGAAGTTTGGAGACTTCAACAAAGTTTCTACGTTTTCAATTTTTCCTGCACTCAAATTGTCAAGTACCACTACGTCAACGTTGTTGTCACATAGTTTGGTTACAAGATGGCTTCCTATGAAGCCAGCTCCTCCGGTTATGCACACTTTTCCGAAACTTGACATTGCAGGCATGTAACCGTCGGTCCGTTACGCTAATCTCAAGCAGATTCGTATAAAGCTTTTATGGGAATGATGCCAGCCTACGCTACTGATCCTCCGCATTGCAGCCAGTAAGACTCCTCTTTGATGAGATTTCGAGATACTTGAAGAACCCTCACCTAGCAACTTCTCCACGTACGAGGCATTGTTTCCCTCAATCATACCGTTGACAAGAAGCTGAAGCTTACAGAACTGTGTCTTTCATGACAACATCTTGCATAAGCTTATGGGCTTCCAGCAGATGCTTGTACCATTCAACGGTCTTTGTCTTCAATGAGTCCGTGACCTTTCCGCTTTCTAACGCTTCGTAAACCTCTCCTGCCCCCTCTTTTGGCGAGTAGTTTGGAATGAACCTTAGTGCTCTATTTATCTTGTCAAAGCTGACACGATACGATCTCTTGTCTGGGCTTCCATACCATTCAATTTCGATCGGCGCTGCAACCGCTTCTCTTACGAGTTCGGTCAATGGCAGGATTTGGACGTTCTGTTCATCTGAGCCGACGTTGAAAATTTGTTTGTTAACCTTCTTCTCCGAGTTTTCAAGCACGGCGATGAAGGCTTTTGACGTGTCTTTAACGTGAACAAATGGTCTCCATTGTCGCCCATCTCTCATGACTGGAATTTTTCTATTCTTGTAGGCTCCAAGAACCATTCCGTTTATTGCAAGATCAAATCTCATTCTAGGCGACAACCCATAGACTGTTGCCTGCCTCATTGCAGTCACTACGAACTTGTCGTCTCCAAGCGATAGTACATCTTTTTCGGCCAGAACGTTGCTCTTAGCATAGGTTGTGAGAGGATTTGTTGCCGAATCTTCGTTAAGAAGATCTTCCTGAAACCCATACACACTACAAGTGGAAGCAAGAACGTATCGCTTCACGCCATGTTCCTTGCTGAGTTTGGCGACCCTTACCCTTCCGAGGTAGTTTATATCGAAGGTTTTTGACGGATCAAGCTCTCCTGACGGATCGTTAGACAAAGAAGCCAAGTCTAGTACCGCGTCAACATCTTTCAAGATTGCCGGGTTAAACCATCGAATATCATCTTTGATCAGTTCGAGGTTCGAGTTTGAACTGATTTCTCCTAGGGATTCTTTTCCAAAAAAGAACCTGTCAAGGCATTTTACTTTGTATCCCTTCTCCAAAAGCATAGCTGTCAAAACAGAACCTATGTAACCAGCCCCACCAGTCACAAGAACACGCATTGCTCATCATCTACTTATGCGGGGGCTTATTCCAGTCATAAGGTTCTCGGGTCTTCGGATCTGTCATCAAAGAGTCATTCCACGGACGCCTTTCTTCATCTGGACTCTTGTAATCATAGAGCTTCGTGGTAAAGTAAAGAGTCAAGGAGGGCTTGTCTCCGACCGCTTTTGTTCCATGCCAGTAGTGCCCTGGCACTCTAACGACTTGCAGTCTATGCTCGCTTCCTATTATTTCTTCTAGCTGACCCGTCTTCTCGTCAAACGCGCATATCTTCATAGTCCCTTGCAGAACTACGAAATAGTCAACCTGCCCACGCAAATGACGATGCCAAGCCCGTATCATGCCAGGATAACTAAATGAGAGGTTAGTCTGCAGAATCTGATCATTTCCCAAGATTTCTTTCCAGTCTTGGCGCATCACCTCTGAGAAAAACCCCCTTTCGTCCGGAATCCTTTTCAATTCGAAGATTTTCACGCCTTCCAGCAAGCCAATCGCCAGTTTCGACTTATGTTCCAGCAATTTATTTAAACCTTGTCTGAAGACATCTGGAATCATGAAATTGCTAGTTATCGGCGGAAGCGGGCTCCTAGGTTATAAGACAACGGAACTTGCAGCCAAAAAACATGAAACTTTCTTCACTTACAACTACCGGCCAGCAGAGATTGAAAACGCAACTGGGCTAAAACTAGATAAGTGCGACAGAGAAGAAACGTTGAGAACGACTGAGAAAATTAGGCCAGATGTGGTAATCGACACTGCTGCACAACACAACGTGGACTATTGCGAAACCAACAAACAAGAAGCGTGGAAAGTAAACGTTGAAGGAACAAAAAACGTCGTTGACGCTTGCAAGCAAATCGGCGCAAGACTGATTTTCTTGTCAACGGACTATGTCTTTGATGGGACGAAAGGACGCTACAGCGAACAAGATCTGCCCAATCCCATCAATTATTATGGTGAAACAAAACTTGAGGCAGAGAACCTCGTGAAAAACGCCGGAATACGTTCTGCGATTGCGAGAACAAGCGTCATTTACGGTTGGAACCCAAGCGAGATCGCCGGACTGAAGTCCAGTTCGGGCAAGTCCGTGAACTTTGCGATCTGGGCGCTCCGAAAACTGAGAGTTGGAGAGGAAATAAAAACCGTTACAGACCAGTACAGCTCACCAACGTTAGCCGACAACCTGGCAGAAGTTCTGCTTGCCATGGCCTTGTCAGACAAGCAAGGAATTTATCACACTGCCGGAGGATCATGCCTAAACCGTTACGATTTCACGCTTAAAATCGCAAGAGTCTTCGGATTTGACAACACCTTGATCAGACCAGTGACAAGCGAAGCATTCAAACAAGCCGCGCAAAGACCAAAGCGATGCTGCTTGGACACAAGCAAAACGGAACAGACTTTTGATGTGAAGCTCTTGGATGCAGAGACAGGTTTGCAGGCGATGAAGATACAAGCTAGAAATATGAGCTGGTAAAACATATAATAACCAGCTACGAACTGAGATTTGTTGCGTGAAAAACTTGAAAGGAGTAATACTACACGGAGGCCACGGCACTAGACTGCGCCCCCTCACGCACACAGGTCCAAAGCAGCTAATTCCCATAGCAAACAAACCGATCTCTCAATACGTTCTAGAAAGCCTCCGAGACGCAGGAATAGACGACATAGCCATAGTCCTCGGAGACTTCTACCCCGAAAAAGTCAAAGAGCATTATGGAAACGGAAAAAGATTCGGCGTGAAGATAACGTACTTGCACCAAGGCAAACCATTGGGAATTGCCCATGCAGCCAGCTTGTGCAAGGATTTTGTGGGCGATGAAAAGTTCGTCGTCCATCTAGGAGATGACCTAATAAGAGGGGGAATAAAACCCTTCGCGGAAGTATTCAAGACATCAGACTCAGATGCGATGGTTTTGCTGTGCCCAGTCGACGATCCCCAGCGCTTTGGAGTAGCCCAACTAGACAACAACAAGAAACTTATCAAACTTGTCGAGAAGCCGAAGAAACCGTCGAGCAACTTTGCCCTTGTTGGAGTATACTTTCTAACTCCCGCAATTTTCAGGGTGATCAAAGATCTGAAGCCATCTTGGCGCGGTGAACTGGAAATAACAGAAGCCCTTCAGGGATTACTGGATCGAGGAAAGAAGGTTGATTATCAGATTGTGGACGGTTGGTGGAAGGACACAGGCACCGTAGAGGATATTTTAGAGTCAAATAGGTTGATTCTGGATGAGATTAAGCCTGAGATAAGAGGGAAAGTTGAGGATTTTGCCTCAATTCAAGGTAGAGTATCTGTAGGCGAAGATTCCGTCGTCAAGAAAGGCGCCATAATCAGAGGACCAGTTGTGATTGGAAAGAACACAACGATAAGCAAGGGTTCATACATCGGCCCTTATACAAGCATAAGCGACAACGTGTCTGTAGAACGCGGGGAAATAGAAAACTCGATTATAATGGAAAACTGTCAAATCAACATAGATGGAAGAATAACTGACAGCCTCATAGGGCCATTTTCAACAGCAATGACTGATCATGAAAACAAGCCGAGAGGGTACCGTCTGATCATTGGCGAAAGATCAAAGATCATAATATAAGGGTTCAACTCTCTCCAGTTTGGTGTAGGACTTTCTCGGTCGCTTAAACGACCTGATTTCGTTTCTGATTTTCTGCCAAACGACGTATTTTGAAGTGAGTTGGGTAAACGTTTCCCCGTGAGAATGACAGACAACGAATTTTGGTTCAACGACTATCTTGTACCCTCGTGCTTCCATCTCCATGGCCCAGTCGAAATCCTCTCCGCCGTACTTCTTAGAGTATTGGATTTCACTAGGCAATCTTTCATCAAAAGGATATTCTTCCCACAACGATCTTCTGAGAATACAGTTTATGGTTGAGAAGAAATCGTCTTTAGTGTGCACTTTGCTCACTTCGTTGCGTTTCTTCCAAAGCCAGTCGTATCCAACCTTCTCCCAGATCGTTCCGTTCTTGTGAGAAACTGTGTAGCCTCCAACACCAGCAACGCCAGAATCCCTGAAGCGGAGAACGCCCGCTTCCAGCCAACTGTCTGACAAAGGCAAGGAATGACCATTAGTTATGCAAACGAAATCACCTTTTGCAGCACAGACTCCCGCATTTGTTGAGTATGGATGTGAGAACTCGGAATCCATTATTGGAACAAGCTTGATCGAAACCTGACTGTTGAAGAGTCTTTTCTTAGCTGATGATAGAATATTTCTCATGGCTTCGAGATTTTCTTTTGATGAAAAATTGTCCGCAACCACTATCTCAGAAGGCTGAAGTGTCTGACGGGATAATCTTCGCAAAAGCTCCTGAAAAAGACTTTCTACACCTCTTGTTCGCACAAGTACCGAGGCTCTGAAATTCTGGGGTAGCATTTTAAAACTGAATAACCTAGGGCTACTAATAAATCTGATGCGAATAAACATCTTCTCGATGAAGCTCAATGAAGTGCCAGACTGATCGACCAGGAAATAACGCTTGCGTTTGTGTTTTTGCGCTACTCTGGAATACAGCAGTAAAACGTCCATAGACAATATGAGGTAACGCTGAAGAAAGCGCCTTTATGCTTCTATGTTTGGCAAGACAGCCATCACTTCAGCAATTCTCTTCGCAATAGTAAGATCTAACTCCATCTTCTCTTCCGTTCGTTCAATAGAAACCAATTTTATTCCAAGCTGATTCAAGGTAGAATCTTCAAGTATCCTTCTCGGTCCAGCATCCTTGGGTTTCTTGAGCTCCAGCAGCGCAGGCAAAAGCATGATGAAGAGGAAGGCTGAGACTCCAAAGATAAGCATCGTAAAGTTTGTTGGAGTCGGATACGTACTCATGTAGGTCTTTTCACTATCTTGTCTTAATTCATAATATAACTGTTTCCATTACCTGAGTGCGCTGTTTTGTTCCAAGAATCGAGTCTTGCTCCAAGCAACTTTGAAGAAATTAAATCAGCGAAAGCCTTGCTACATATTGGTATGTTGTACAGGAACGTGAAAACCAATAATGGGACGAGCCACTGCGCCCTAGTTCTACCATCCAGATATACCCCTATTCCTACTTCAAAGAAGGGAGCAAAGTTGCCGACACAGCTGTAGAAAGAAACTGGCATGAGAGCCCAAAGCATGCGGAACCAGTCCAGAGGTTTCAGGAAAAACAGAGAAATGCCAACAATCCACGAGAGTAAAGCCAAGACTGGCATAAAATAGACGCCCAACAGGAGCAAACCGTCGATTTTTTCTTTGAATCCTAGATTGTTGCTCCTCAGAACTCTAAGCCAGTGCTTGAAAAAACACTGCATGTGGCCCGCAGCCCACCTGTGCCTCTGTTTCCAGTAAGCCCGCCAGCTTTCAACCGCTTCTTCATAGCATTCCGCATCGTTAACATAACGAACCTTGTAGCCCGCGAGACAAACGCGGAAGGTTAGATCTGTATCTTCAGCCAAGATGGATTCGTCCCATCCGCCGAGTTGTTCCAAAAGGCTGCGTCTGACTGCGCCAGCAGTTCCTCCAAATTGTGGTATTAGCCCAAGCTCTTCTCGAGCTTGTTGGTCAACTCGATATCCGCCCGTTCTCTCCAGTGCCACGAGTCTAGTCACCATGTTTATTGGCTCATTCAACACGGTGATTCTTGCCTGCACCGCTCCAACCTTTGGGTCGGAGAACTTTGCTACAAGTTTGTCAATGATGTCTCTTTGAGGGTAATAGTCTGCATCAAAGCAAAGGATTATATCGTTCTTGGCAAGTTTGACACCAGCGTTTAAGGCAGCCGATTTCCCTTGTCCTCCATGATTTTGGTCTCTCTTTAGGACGTCAATGTAATTAAATGCCTTCGCATGTTGTTCTGCAACTTTTCCTGTGTCGTCTCTTGAACCATCGTCGATGACAATGACTTGCAGCTTGTCTTTCGGATACGTAAGCTCCGTCATCCTGTGCAGGATAGTTCCAATCACGTTCCCTTCATTACGTGCAGGGATTAGAACAGATACTGTTGGTTGATAGCACACGCCTCCTGAAGTGTCGACTCCTTTTTGTCTGTGGGCATTCTTAATGACTGTCAAAGTGAAAACATAGTGGCGGACAAGATAAGCTAGAATCATACCAGTGAGAATCATGAAAAACAGTTCTAAGGTTTCAACTAACACGAACTAGCCTCCTGTTTGCTGTTCTTGGAACTGCTGGACAGGGCGGCTAGGCTTATGGACCAAAACGAAACAATCCACACTAGGTTGGCAAACGGCTTAAGAATCAAGTAGACAGTGTTGAAAGAATCACCCCAGTCGGCTACAATGAAAGTAATCGAGCGGAGAATGTAGTTCCATAGAAAGCCAACGATATTTCCCAATATCAGCAACAATGACTTCTCTATTAATCCTCCATTCAACGAAAAAGTTAGAGAAACAAATAGGAGATTAAAGAATACGAGCATGAAAGTTGATTCAGAATTGACGCCAAAAAAGATCACGGTAAGATATGATGCAAATACCGCTATCATGAGACCCACTATCAGATGAAGGAGGGTCGGTTTCAATGCTTGAGTGTTCTTCGCAATATGGCAAGGCCTAAGAGTTGTCGGCATGTTACTCGTGTTCATTGCTTTTCTCATAAGATCCGATCCTGACTCTGAAGCAGAACGTATGGCCATGGAAGTCTTTATTTTACTTTCGGTTACATCAGCCAATAAAGCATCAAGGAATTTTGGTATTTACTTCTCAAAATAAAACAGTGTTGTAACTTTGCTGCTGTGTGGGAATTCGGCTGTTCTCTCGAGTGGTAGGACGTGGCGAACTTCTATCGTCTGTGCGGTTTGAGGATCATGTTGTCTATTACCGCACATAATACTCGGAGCACTTCATCGGCTCCTAAATTCTCAGTGTCCAAGATGAACTGGAAAGGATCGAAATTCTCTCCGAGACTGAAGCCGTAGAGCTTCTTGTAGATCGCTTTTGTCTGTTTCTCTTTGCTCTTCAACGCCTCTAAGGCTTCTCCAACGGTCATTTTGTCTCTTTGCGCTATTCTCTGCGCCCGCTTCTCCGGAGAAGCCTCCAGCCATATCTTAAAACCATGATCAAGAAGCCAAGGCATCGTCCAACTATCCAAGATTACATTTCCTTGTTGCGCTAGTTCCAAAAGTTTCTTATCGATTTCCTCATCGAGCTTTGGATCTCTGTCTCTTCTCTCAAGGAAGCGGAGTCCTTCGCTGCTCTCCCACCATCCTTGATCTATGTTTCTGTAGCCCTCGATCAAAGCCAAGGCTTTCAATGTGTCTCCGCCGGAATAGTACTTGAGACCATATTTCTCAGCAAGTCTTTTGGCCTGTGTGCTTTTTCCGCTTCCGGCCATTCCACAGATGCAGATGATAATCGGTTCCTTTTTCTTCTTGGCTCTAGCCATTGAACGTTCCTCAAGAACTGGTCAGCTAGATTGCCCTCGCAGCTTCCTTTAAAGCGGTCTTGAGACAATTGTGGCATAATTGACCACTATACGGACGCCATACCCTCTTCTCAGTACGATTGAGCTTACGCACTGTTGACGCCGCATTGCGTGGAATTCCAGCGAGTTGTTGTCCGCAATTCTTGCAGAGCGTGGCGACACCGACTTCGAGCTTGTAATGAGTTCTTCCTCTGCCTCCCGGTAGGCGTTTGTGGTCTCGCTTCTTACTTCTTGTACGATTACTTGGTTTAGGCATTTCAATCACTTATTTCTATGACTCCGAATACGTGAGAGAAAATCGTTCCGAAAAACATGGAACACAACAAGTACCACCATATAAGAGAATAGTTGAAAATCGGCAAAGGAAGCACGTCGCCTACGCCTGGAAAATAGGCTACAGGTCTACCAAAGTAGAAAGAGCCTAGAAACTGCCAAATAATGAATAATGGGATAATGAAAATCAGCGTCACTTTCATTTGTTGCCAAGACAGTTTAGTCTGAAGTTGCATGATCTGTTTTTGTTTTTTCATGAGTTTTTCAACGGTCTTCTTGTCGTCATCCTTCTGGGCTTTTCGCAGCGCTGCGGTCCATTCTGCAACCTCTTTTCTTATTGCCTTTGATTTTTCAGGATCAGTCAGAAGTCGGTTTGCCAAGGAAGTCAGAAATGAGATCAGCGCAGCTAGCAAGAGCATGAAAAGCGTAGATGAGGGAATTGATTCAGGTAGCATTGACGTCTGGCTAGCACCTCAAAGCGTTCTTGTTCATATATTATTCTCCGAACACGCGTCTGAAGGCTGGATACATTTCGGTCGCTCTTTCTTGCATCAGTATCTCATAGTACTGATAGATTATGCCCACTGAAAGCAGAATGCCCATTCCTGATCCAAAGACTCCGAAGAAGTCGGAAATACCTGCGACTAGCGCCACTACGATTCCGCCTAACACTGTGACTGCAGGGATATAGCGATTCAGTATGGATTCAACAGCTTTCTCAGAACGTCGATACCCCGGGATCTGCATTCCAGCATCGACGAGTTGCTTGGACACGGCCGGGGCCCCCAAGCCACCTACTTCTAGCCAAGTGAGCGAGAAAACGACACAGAAAGCAATTAAAATCCCCAAATACACTAAGGCTCTGAGCGGTGATTGTACAACGTTAACAAGATGACGGGGTGCGGTCACGAAATAGACGAGCCCGCCTATTGGTTCAAGCGTTTGGTTTGGTGATGTGCCAACCCACCTGTATTGTCCCAAGAGGTCGAGCCAGAAGTTCTGTCCAGGCTGAGGCTGACCGTTCATGCTCCAGAAAAGCTGAGAGAAGAAGTACACATTTGCGAATAGTGCAGACGCAAAGATCACGGGCAGGTTTGAAACGTACAGAAGCTTTATCGGATATCGACTGCGATATCCCTTATAGCCAGCATACGATAGAGGAAGCTCTACTCTTACACCTTCCATGTAAATTATGACTATGAAGGCAGCAATTGTGGCTATCAGGCCAAGCAGTGATGGATTGGACGGGTTTTCTCTCAGCCACATCACTCCTATAGGGTTTCCTGTGCCCAAAACCTGCCCTAGAGCAACGAAGAAGCCATAGGCTCTAGTCTCACCTACGGCAGGAGCAGGTGAAAACGACTGCCAGAAAATCTGCTGAGCCACACCCGCCATTATGAATAGGCTTATTCCACTGCCAAAACCCCAGCCCTTTTGAACTAGCTCATCCAACAACATGACGATGACTCCTGCGGCCATGAGCTGCAGAAAGACAATTATTGCTACTGGTCCTGGCAAGCTTCCATACATTCCGCCTATTATGTAGGCTGATGCTTGAACGCCCGTTAGAATTATCGAAAAAACCTTGCTGGCTGTCGTAAATAGGCCCCTGTCCTCTGAACTTGACATATCGGCTTGTATCATGGCAGAACCAACCAAAAGCTGGAGGATCAGCCCAGCCGTGACTATTGGACCTATCCCGAGTTCCATCAGACTGCCACGGTTAGAGGCAAAAATTATCCTAAGAGCCGCAAGTTCTCCTAAGGCCGTTGTCTGAATACCGAAAAGGGGAATCTCAGTCATCACCAAATAGACGATAAGGACTAATGCAGTCCAGAAAAGTTTCTCGTTAAATCGAACTCTACGTTCTGGAGCCTTGATCTCGGGTATTATTCTCGCAACGGGCTTGAAGAGACCTAAGAATCGACCAGCCATGTGTCAGCAGCTACTCTCCCTTTCCCTCAGCTTCCGTCAAGACTTCTCCGCCAGCTCCCTCTATCTTTTCACCTGCAGATTCCGAGCATGATGGAACCTTCACGGCTAAAGGCTTCGTCACTTTGCCTGCTCCTAGAAGTTTAGTATACCCTAGACTCTGCAAATCTATGAAGAGCTTGCCCTCCTTCTCTTCTGCTGAGATCTTTTCAGTCATCTGATCGAGTTCTCCGACATTTATGACTCGTACTCTCTGTTTCAGACCCTTGGGAGACGTGAAACCGCTTTTGCCGAAGTAGTCTGGCTCGTATCTTATGACGTATGACCACTTGTGCTTGTGGCGTCCGCATTTTCGGTATCCTTTCGAACCCTGATCTCTATGTTGACCTACTCTGCCGTAGCCGCATGTTCTTGAACCGCGTTTCTTTCGACACTTTCTAAGGCTATGAGGCATTTTCTAACCAGCTACTTTGTCAATGGCTTTCTCTTCCGCTGTTTTCTTTAACTGTATTTCAAGGACTCCATTCTTATAGGTTGTCTTTATATTGTCTGGAATCACTCTCTTTGGAAGATTTAAACTTTTATGGTACTTTCGATCCGAAGCCTTAGCGGTCAGCGTTAGCTTTTGATTCCTCAAGTGGATTCTCAAGCTTTCTCTGCTAAAGCCTGCAAGCTCAGCAACAACCACTATGTCATCTCTACTTTCAAGAACGTCAATCAAAGGTTCAGGTTCGGCGAATTCTTCTCCTGCACGAAACTTTGGAATCCTGTACTTGCGGGGAAACATCTTTCCTCGAGCTTTTGGTTTCTTTGCTCCAAATGCACGAGGAGCCTCTTTGCCCTTGATCCCCTTGAATGCTTTGAAAAAGTCAAAACGCTCCAGTTCTCTCCGACTCCTGCGCCACTTTGCACTCAACTTTTCCTTCTCCCGAGACACTATGGCATTCGAAAAGTAGCTATAAAACATATCGCAAATGAAAATGCCAAAAAACAAGGAGCTTAGATCATTCGTTGTATCAGTTCGTTGATCTTTTCTCCGCGATACCCTAGCTCGCCGCCCATGCCGTAGCCTTTCTTTGTCGTTCCCTTGTAACCCTTCGTGGGTGGACGCAATCTGAAAACTGGCTGAATGTTGGGCAACTTCCAGTATTCCGACTTGCATTCAAGAACTGCTTGGGCAAGCTCTTCGAGTGACTTGTAGCTGATTCTCTCTGCGTACTCGTCAGTCAATTTCTTGTTGCCCTCAAGTCTTCCTTTTCTCTTTATCATGAGACTCAGAGTTTCTTTGGACACTTCGCCCCACGTAACGTAGTTTTGAACTGCTTTCAGCATTCCCATAAATGATGGAGTGCTTTGGATCAGCACCGCATGATTTGTTCTCATTAATCGAAGCATTTGCAAAGTTTCCCTAGCCTCTCGCGTTGCGCTCACTGTGCCTCGAACCCTCAAGGCTACGAGACATCTGCATTCTATTGCTTCTTTGGCCACTTACCTCACCCAGTCCGCCGGAGTTATGAGCTTGTAAGTCTCTTTCAAGGCATCAAAAACCGCGAAAGCAAAAGATGGAACCGTTTTCGTAGAACCGAAGCTTCTAGTCCAACAGTCCTTTATGCCAGCAAGGTCTAGAATTACTTTTGCAACCTCGCTGGCGACCACACCCAGACCTCTGGGTCCTGGAATGACATTCAGCCTCACGCTACCACACTTTCCCTCAACTTGGAAGGGTATTGAGTGAACCTTTCCGCAGCCACACTCCCAGCTTCCGCATCCGCGCCTTACCGGAACAATCTTTAGACGAGCATCTACAGCAGCCTTCTCTATGGCGTTTCTTACTTGGCTTGCCTTTCCGGACCCCAAACCAATGTAGCCGTCTCTGTTTCCTACCGCTACTATCGCTTTGAACCTTGATTTTTCGCCTGCGTCTGTCTGTTTCTGGACCAAGTTTATGTTTATGACCTCTTCCTGCAGATCTGGAATAAGTGCATCAAGAATCTGTGGCTCACGCACTTGCAAGCCAGCCATAAACACTTCTTCTATAGATGTGATTCTTCCTTCTTGGATGAGTTTTCCAAGGCGGGTTCGTGGAACCCAAGGTTCCGAGCTTGCCGGTTCCCTTCTTCTGCGTCTATCCGAAGATCCTCTTCCCCTTCTCCTACCTCCAAATGTCACTTCTTCTTACCTCCACTCTCTAATGCGGTCGATATCCCCTCTTTGACCTTGGCAAAAGTCTCCGCCAGATTTTCAGGCGAAAGTTTCTGTTCGAGATATTTTGAGAACTTTGATTGATATATCTCAGGCGTAGAAGCCAAGCTCTCGGCGTACTGCGCGATATGTTTGCCCTCGATTCTGTCTTCATCAGGCAGTTTCTCCTCACTATGCGGAACATCTACTCCAGCGTCTAAAACTCCTTTCAGCGCTGCGAAAACTCTCGCACCCTTTGAAGGTGACCGCAATCCAATGTCCAGAATTGCCTGCTCCACGCCCTTGGACTTGGCTTTCAAACCGCATAAAAAGCCAGTCAAGTACGCTGATGGGATACTCCCTCCAGAAGCCTTCCACTCATAATCACTTAGTTCCTTGCTATGGGCAGAAACCAGAGCCACATCTCCTTTTGGCTTGGCTACAACTATCTGGGCGGTCATATTCCTTAGTGTACCTCGAACAACCAGTCGCGGCTTTCCAGAAACAACGAATGCCCTTCTTGCCCTGTAATCTGTTTTGCCCTCAGCGCGGCGCCTGTAGGGCACGCAATAATGTGAGTCTTTGGCCATCAACGCTTCCTCCAGAGGTCATGCGCCTTCGCATATCGTTCCAAGGCGCCAATGGAACTGAATCTTCCGCTACCTGCCATGCCGTAGAGTTCTCGATAGGATCTTTCGATGATTATCTTCTTGGTTTTCAGTTCACGAAGTCTCTTTCTTTGAGCTCGAATCCTACTCATCCAAGCCTCTTTCTTAGAAATCTTCGCTCGGGAAGCCCCCGTCCTACTGCCAGGTCCACTTCGTCGTCCTTGCCTCTTTTTCATGTGTATCGCTCGTGCCCTCGCACGGCTGACGCCTTTTTCGGGTAGTGATTTGACTACTCCTTCATGGATTAGTTTTCTAATTTCTTCGCGTGTTATTGCTGCTTCTGCATCGTCTGTCCTTTCAGGATCTATCCAAACACGGTTTTGCCCAATCTTCAATATTTGTGCTGCCAGACGCCTTTGACTTTTTAGGTCGGTCATCGCTTTTCTGCTCTCCTCTTGCGTTTCCTAGCCTTTTCTTGTTCCTTTTCAGGTTCTGCTTCCTTCGTCTCTTCTTCAATATCTTCTTCCTTTTGCTCAGGTGTGTCTTCTTTTTCTTTCCCCTCTGACAGTTCTTTCTCCGTTGCAGCCGCTTCTCTGACTTCTTTCAAGTTTAGGATGGTGATTTTCCTTTTTCTCGCTTCTGCGAGGATCTTGGCCTTTTTCCTTTTGCCAACGGTATGTGCAATCCGTGCGGCTTGAGTTTTGATGTCGACTTCCTTCAGTTCATCGACATTGTGTATCAATACTTCTCTCAAGCCCGAAGGGTGAAGCCCTCTGGCTACTCTTGGACCTCTATATCCAACCTTTACGGATGCTGGCCACCCTCTATATTCAATGCGCATTTTATGGTCCAAACCTTTTGGGCTGCGCCAGCTTTCCTTTATACGTACGTATCGCCAGCTTTCCGGTCTTACAAAACTGGGTTTCTTGTCTTTTACACGTTTTCTGATTTTTAACGCTCTTTTCGGCGTGATTGTGCTTGGCTCAGTCATCCTTGCATTCCCTCGACTCGCTCATACACGTATAAGCCGTCCAAGAAGATACGAGGGTCTTTCCTCTTTATTCTGGTGGATTGCTCAACGTTTGCTGCTGTTTGGCTTACATGCTCCAAGTCTGTGCCTTCGATGATTATGTCTTCTGGCTGTATCTTGACCTTGACGTCTCCGACTACTTTGGCTTTTCTTGGGTTACGCTCACCTATGAAGTTCTCAATCAAGATCTGGTTGCCCTGCACCTTAACTGAAATCGGAAAGTGCGAAAAGACTATTTTGATTTTGTAAGTGAAGCCTTTCTTGACTCCTAGGATCATGTTCTGGATATGTGAATAGATTGTGCCTACGAGCGCAGCCTCTTTCTTGCGTGGCCACTCAGCCCATACTTTGAGGGTTTTTCCACCAAGTTCCATTGAAATGGCGGTCTGTGAGAAGTCTCGGGTTAGCGCTCCTTTTGCACCTTTAACTATCACTTTCTTTCCTTCCAGCGTCAACTCTACATCATCCGGAACTTGAATGGTTCTTGAGACTTCTACGGCTCGCATTCAATGGCACCTTTCTCAATAGACGAATGCTAACAGTTTGCCTCCGTCGTGTTTTTCTCTGGCTTCTCGGTGAGATATTACTCCTTTCGGAGCAGAGATGACTATCAAACCTACTTCTCTTGATGGAAGAAATTTCTTCTCCCATTCTTCCAATTTATCCACCTTGACCGAGAAGCGCGGTCTGATGGCGCCACATTTGTTTATTCTGCCCAGAAGCTGAACCTTGAACTTTCCAGAGCGCCCATCATCCACAAACTCAAATTCTCCGATGTAGCCATTCAACTGCATGATCCTTAGAACTCTGCCCAGGAGTTTAGAGGCTGGGCTAATCACGCATTCGCGCTTGTTACGCATCTCATTGTTGACGATTGTCGTTAGACCGTTTGCCAAGGTGTCCATCGTTATTGTCCTCGTTACTCATATTTCTGGAAACCAAGTTTTTTGGCTACCTCTCTAAAACACTGTCGGCAGAGATATAAATTGTAACGTCGGATAACTGGACCATAGGAGCCGCATCTCGCACATGGTCTTGCTCCTTTGCCGTGTTTTCGTTCTTTCTTGATTTGTTGCTTACCCAGACATTCTTCCTCCTATTCTATACGATTTCCGCTCCCAGAGCATCTTTGACAAATACCATTGATTCTTCTGGTGTCAAGACGTGTTTTGATCCAACTTTAGCCTTTGATTTGCGCCGATCTTTCACTCGATATCCAGGGCGTGCCATGGAAACGCATACATCCATGCCGAATATGCCTATGTCGGGGTCGTATTTCACTCCTTGAATTTCTATGTGTTCCTTGATACCGAAGGCGAAGTTGCCATGTTTGTCAAAACAGTTCTTAGAGAGTTTCTTGTCAATCACTGGTAAGACCTTGTGCAAGAACTCTATTGCCTTCTGTTTCCTTAGCGTAGTGATGCATGATATTGGTTCCCCAGCTCTGATCCCAAAATCTCTTATGGTCTTCTGGGCTTTTCTCTTGCTTGGGGTCTGCCCAGTGAGTTCTTGCAAGACTTTTGAAGCCTTTTCTAGAGGTTCGCCGGATTTTCCAACGCAGAGGTTGACAACAACTTTTTCGATTCTCGGCTTAAGCATTGGAGTTACTTCCCACTTCTTCCTGATCTCGTCTTCAGACAACTTGGGCAACCTCCGGCAATGCTATGAGCGGTTGTGTCTCGCCCAAGGCGAAGACGAAGTTCAGGATTGTCTGGTATCGGTTGCCGTTCGCATCTTCGACCGTTACGAGTGCGTTTCTGCGCCTCTTTCCTTCTGCTTTTTCAATCTTGACTATCTTGCCGTATTTTCCTATGTTCTTTCCGCCAGTTATTATAGCAAAGTCTTTCTCTTTGATTGCTATGCGCTCCAGAATCTGCTTCTCGGGAAGACTTACTTTGACTGTGTCTAGAGTCTCGTAGATGTCTTCTTGGGGGTTCTTTGGGTCGGCGATCTTGATCAGTAGGCTTGAGCCATCATGGAAGGCTATCTGAACATGACCGCCTTTGATGACTTTTTTGTCTTCGATTCTGCAGAGCTTGAATTTGGCTTCTTCCTTGTCAATTTGCTGAAGAATTAGCCCTTTTCCTGAAGGCACTACTCGGAAGTCCTTGTTAGCATCAGGTATTGAGACAACATCTAACAGGCCAACCGGGAAATCGTCTTTGAGTCTTACATTCCCATCTACCTGTATCTTTCCCTGCGAAACTATTGTTTTGGCTTCCTTCCTCGTCTTGGCAAAGTCTAGGATGTCACGTAGGACCACGGCTAATGGTAGGCAATCTTCGAGCGAGTGCGGACCTGGAAGTGGCCTGACAACCCATGTGTATTCTTTCCTATGAATAGGCCAGAACCTAGGAGCAGGTTTACGTTTCAGTCCCTTGGATTGTCCCTTTCTGCCCAATCTCATGCGCCTCCTTCAACTTTTTCGGTTTTCTTTGTTGTTTTGCGCTTTGCTCGCACCTTCTTGACTTTAGGCGCTTCTTCCTTCTTGCCTTCCACTTCTTTCTCTGCGGGTTTCTCAGCTGCTATTGTCTTGGTTCTCTTCTTTCTTCTTGCCTTCGGTTTCTTTTCTTTTGGCTTCTCTTTGATCGTCGGCTTTTCCCCTATTGCCTCTTCCTTGACCTTTTCCTCGATTTCCGGAGCCACTTTTGGAGGCTTCTTCTCGACTACTTCTCTCTTCTTGGGCAACTTCTTCCGTTGTAGAATCGCCTTTCGCCATTTGTCTTCAAGATTCAGGTTTGTGATCATGACTTTGGACGGGTGAATCGGAACAAACACCGTGGTACCATCAACTTTTTCGCTGGTCAAGCCTTCAACAAAGATTCTGTATTTTTGCCTGTCGACACGCGTGATTTTCCCTTCGAATCCTTTGTGGTCGCCTCGCATGATTTTAACCGTGTCGCCACTCCTTACCGGAAGGGCGTTGATTCCATGCGAAGCTTTTAGTTCTGACGAGAGCCCTGCCGCAAAATGCTTATAGCGTATGTGATCTGGTGCTTGATACAACAGTTTTCTTTGTTTTGTGGGCTTTGTTACTGGTCTCGTCACTTGCACGTTTGTTGCCCTCCATCTACACTATTATGCTGGAGGCACTTGCGATTCTCGGCCATCTTTCGGCAGCCTCCTTTGCAACTGGTCCTCGGATTTCAGAGCCTTTCATTTCACCCTCTGGAGTTATTATTACAGCTGCGTTGTCTTCGAACTGTACCCAGACGCCGTCAACTCTTCTGAAAGGCTTCCTCTGTCTCACGATGATTGCTTGAAAGATCTTTTTCCTCATGTCAGGCGTTCCGTGTCTAACCGAAACTGTGATCCTGTCCCCGACTGCTGCTCTAGGATAACGCCGGAGTCTTCCCTTGTAGCCCATAACTTGCACAAGCCGCAGCACTCTGGCTCCCGTGTTGTCAGCACACCTCAACATGGCTGGCGGCTGCAATCCCCTTGAGATTCTCGGTCCGTGCCCTGCCAAGCCTTTCGCTGTTAATGCTCTATGTTTTGCCTTTGCTGCCATGCTACTTCTCCCCCGCTTTCTCGACGACGACGAAGGATACCGTTTTGCTTACTGGGCGGCATTCTGCGATTGTCACGTGGTCTCCCTCTTTTGCGTCTATACATGGCGGGTTGTGTGATGAAATGCGGCTGTGTCTTCTTTCGTACCTCATAACTTTTGGAACGTAGTTGAGGTAATCACGCTTCACTACGACTGTCTTGTCCATTTTCGCGCTGACGACGACCCCTTCCAAAACATGGCCTCTCACGGAAAGTTCGCCATGAAAGGGACAATTTCTGTCTTCACATGTCTTCTTAGGTTTCTTAAAAGCAAGCGACATCACCATAATCTCCTGATATTCCTCTTGAGACGGTCTTCCGGTCTTCCCACAAGAAGCTTACCATCAACTTCAACGACTGTTCCGTCCTGAAACCGGAAATGAAAAATAGAGGAATTCTTTGGAATAATCTTCCTCTTCTCTTCAGATTGTAGGGTGAAAGTGTTCCGTGTTTCGTTCACAATTTTGCCTACGGCTCCAACGTAACCCGGATCTAGGCTCTTTGCTACCTTGGCCTGCGTGCCGATGAACTCGTAGCGGATTACGCTAGGCGTTACTCTCATTTCTTCTTCTCCTCTTTCTTCTTCGCTTGTTTCTTCTTCTTCGCTGGCTTTTCCTCTTTCTTCTTCTCTGTTTCCTTTGGTTTTGCTCTTTTCAAGCCAAGCTTTTGTTCGCTGTCTACGGTGAGCATTTGGGCGATTGTCTTGTGAAGTTCCTTTATTCTAGCTGGGTTTTCCACGCTACCGCCTGCGCCAATCATTGTTTTCAGTCTTGTGAGTTCCGTTCTGAACTCGTTGAGTTTCTTCGCTCGTTCATCAGAAGACATTTCTCGTATCTCTTTTAGGCGCAGTAAAGGCATTTATTTGGAGGCCTCCCCTTCTTTCTCTTCTTTTGTCTCTTCGACTCTTTCTTCACTCACTTCATCAGTTTCTGCTTCGCTTGCTCCTTTCACTTCTACTTCGCTTGTTTCCCCGACTTTTTCTTCGGTCGCCTGAGCTTTTTCGACTTTCTCCTCTTCGACTGGTTCCTCTGCTGGCGCTGGAGCTTCAAGGATCTGAATCCTGTCTGGAAACTTTGCATCAGGAGGCATTAGTCGGACTTTTACGCCGAACATGCCGGGTTTAAGCTGGACATGAACTTCAGCTTTTCGCAGATATCTTAGCGCTGGGTACCCACACTTAGGCAGGTATCCAGCTCGGAACTTCTCAAATCTTGCCCTTTCAGTTCTTAACTTGCCACTTATGATCACTTCCGCGCCTAAGGCTCCAGCCTCCATGACTTGATTCAGAGCCCAGAACCCTGCACGTCTGAAGTGTATGCCTCTTTGTAGTGCTGAGGCGATTTTTGACGCTACAACGTAAGCGTTCAGTTCGGGAATCTCAATTTCAGAAACAGAGATTTGTGGATTTGGAACTTGAAACTTTTCTTCCAAGAGACCCGCAAGCTCTCTTATAGTTTCTCCGCCACGGCCTATCACTAAACCTGGCCGCATTGCATAAATCACTATATGCGTTCCCAAAGGAGTCTTTGATATGCTTACTCCGCCGTATCCTGCTCTCTCAAGTTTGTTTCGCAAGAACTCGTCGATTTCGGTTCTTTTTATGGATTCGCTTATGAAGTGCTTGACGATTGCCACTAAGTCTCTCCTCCGGTCTCTGCTTTCTCTTCCAAGGCTATTTCGATGTGCGTCAGAGTTTCGAATCTCGGTGTTGATCTTCCTTGGGCTCTGGGTCTGTAGTGTTTAAGTTTCATTCCTGGATAGGCCGCCGCATGTATGATTCGGAGTCTGTCAGTGTCTAAGCCCTTGTTTTCTGCGTTTGCTTCTGCACCATTGAGCAATTTGAGAACAGTCTCTGCCGCTTTTACTGGGTATTTGCCCACGGCAACTTTGTCCAAGCCGTGACGATGTCCGAGCTTCTTTGTGAATCTTCTGCAGGGGACAGCTTTCTTCTTAGCCATAACGTCTCTAAGATATCTTTTCGCTTTGGAGAGTATCATTCCATTGATGGTTCTGCAGATTTCTCGTGCCAGTTTATGGGATACTCTAACCTCTCGTGCACTTGCTTTCACGGTTTTTTCCGGATCCAGTTCTTCCTCTGTTATGGAGTATCCCCATTTTGGCACTCGATAATCTCTCCATTTGTGCAATTGAACAGCGGTAAGCTGATTTATATGGCTTTCCATTAACTGAAAAGATTTCTGGACTGAATCGGATTTTCCGAAAGAATCTAGTCTGCATCGGGATTTAGCGTTTGAGTTTCGGTCTGTAGAAAAGCAGGGTTATTCCGATTAGTGCAAGTGCCACACCTAGTACTTGAGGAAATTCGAACTTCTCGCTGAGTATGGCGGCCGAGAATATGGCCGCTGAGAGAGGTTCTACTACTGCGAGTATGCTACCTTTTGAAGATTCGACGTGTTTCAATGCGTAGGAGTATAGAAGGTACGCGAGCAAAGATGGAAACCACGCTATTGTGAATATGAGAAGCCAGAGTTGCTGAGGATAGCTGGCTATTTTCGAGAATGACGACAGAACGATTGGTGATAGAGCGATTGCGTCTATGCCGTCGCCATAGAGAATCAACGTCCAGCTGGTGTAGTCGTTCCTCAATTTCTTCGTGAGCAAAAAGAACAGAGCGAAAAGGATGCCGGAAAGGGCACCGAACGTCACTCCGAGCATGTTGGCGCTTAACCACGTAATCTCATAAACCCTTACGACAAGAGCTACCCCTAGAAACGCAAGTAGAATAGCTAGTACGGTTGAGTGACTGATCTTCTCCTTGAGAGCCAATGAGGTGTAGATTGTGATAGTGATTGGGTAGGTATAATATAGCATTGCCGCTATCGTGGCAGTTGTCAGATCAATAGCATAGAAGTAGGCTATTCTTTGGAGCGCTACAGCCAGAAGCCCCAACACTAAGAAGTACCCTATGTCCTTCTTCTTGATTGCCAGCAGCCCTCGCTTGATCAATGCTACTGCAAGCAGAAGCGTGATCGATGAAACCATAAGCCTCAATGCAATAAGTGTCTGAGGTTCGGTTCCATATTCAAACGCTAGCTTTCCAAAAATCCCCAAGGTCCCCCACAGCATACACGCCGTATGACCAGAGAATATCCTGACTTTGGATTCATGCTTCTCTAGAAACGCTCTTCTGTTATTTAGAATTGACCAGACGCTTTCGAATGCTCTACGATGTGTTTATGTTTAGCTCTGCAAAACTACGTAACCATAGAACAGAATCGAGCGTGATTTAGTTGAAAGCCAAGAACGGATACATTACCATGCTGCACGGTGCTGGCGGAACAGTAATGCATGATTTGGTGAAGGACTATGTTTTGAAGTATTTTGGCGGCACTGCAGATGTTGAGGTTCCGCTTGAGGCAATGGATGATGCCGCGGTCGTAGGCGATATTGCTTTGAAGAGCGATTCACATGTTGTTAAGCCTATTTTCTTCCCAGGTGGAGACATTGGGCGTCTTGCCGTCTCGGGCACTGTCAACGATATTGCAGCTATAGGCGCTGAACCATACGCTTTGGCTTGCGGTTTTGTGCTTGAGGAAGGCTTGGCGATAGCGGATTTTGAAAGGATCTTGGCCAGCATGCAACAGGCGTGCAGGGAAGCAAAAGTAAGCATTGTTACTGGCGACACCAAGGTAGTTGAGAAAGGAGCCTTGGGCGGCTGTGTGATAAACACTTCGGGGATTGGCAGAAGAACCGAAGCGCTTGAGAGGAATCTCGAGGTTGCTAAGCAGTTTAGAAGTCGCATGAAGGCAAGATGGATCCTCGACTCAAACCTCAGGACCTATGATAAGATAATACTGTCAGGAACGATCGGTGATCATGGATTAGCTGTCCTGTCTGCACAGGAAGGATTGAGTTTCGGAAGTAGCATAAGATCAGACGTTAAGCCTTTGAACCGTCTGATTCAACGTTTTCTGGGAGAAGTTGGTGGGGTGGTGGCTATGAAAGACCCGACGCGTGGAGGTTTGGCCGACGCTTTGAATGAGTTCAGCGATAAATCCGATGTTGGGATCCTGATCTACGAGGACAGAGTTCCCGTAAAAGAAGATGTGCGAGCTGCTTGTGAAATGCTGGGTCTGGATCCTTTTGAAGTTGGGAATGAAGGGAAAATCATCATCGGAGCAGTGAAAGAACGGGCTGAGGATATTCTTGGGTTTTTGAAAGCGACGGAAGAGGGAAAAGATGCAGAAATAATCGGGGAGGTAGCAAGAGGGTTTGCTGGTGTAGCTATGCAGACGACAGTCGGCGGCAAAAGGATTATAGCTCGACCGTTAGGAGACCCTGTTCCAAGAATATGCTAGAACAGGTTCGATTTGCGGATCTGAATGTCACTTTCTGAGTATCGCAACCAGCAGCAAAGAGGGTAAGACGAAGAGGTGCGAAATGATCACTGCGATCAGGGGTATGCTCAGAACCCAATAGAACAAAGAAAACTCGGAACTAGCGATGAGTTTAATGCATATGAAAAGAACCCCTGAAAGAAGAATTCCAACGCCCAGTTCCCTTACACCAAGACACGCATGTCTGTCATCAACATCCGCATTCTTCACAAGCATCGCTTTTGCCACTGGAATCTTTGAACTGAAAGGGGCGAGCGAAATCGCATAGACCAAAAATGGCGCTAATGCCACGCCGAACAAAAGTCCTGTCACTAGTCTGACATCATTAGTACTCGTCCAAAAACCAAACATCTGCCCAAACGAATCGACCAACATAGGAACCAACATCATCAATGTCAGAATCAGATTAGGCGTTCCTCTGGCTTCTTTCCTTCGGAGAAAGAGTGACAGCGAATACCCGAGTAACAGTCCGAGAAATGCGCCAGTGTCTCTTGCGCAGACTGGTAGGTACTGGCCCCCAATCCACAGAGTTCTTTCTGGTCTTTGATGGCAGACTAGTCTCCCTATGAAATCAAAGAGTTTGGCCATTTCCTCAAGGAATTCCATTGACGTTAGACCTTTGCATAAGAACAAAGAAAGAGGAGTGATTGGACTGTTATTGTCAAGGCGGTGGCGGTGGAGCCTTGTTTTGGGTCTTGTCTTTTCTGACAATCAGGTATATTATTAGGCCGACTATGCCAGCTATGAACAGGATTATCAGCCACATGACGCCGTTCATTCCTCTTGATTCTGCGTCTCTGTAGACCCAGATGGCGAGCAGTATGCCAATGATGAACCAGACTAGCGGTATCAGGAGGCAAAGTCCTAGTCCTAGAAAACCCCATTCCAATCCTTCTTGTGCGATCAGCAGCGATATCAGGTATGGTATGAGCATTCTTTTTCCTCTGTCGGCATATTATTCTGCGATTTGTTTATAAAACTTGTTCACGAGAGATGGCTTGTCCGTTTAGCATTCCTTTCTCTGCTTCCTAGAAAAGGGGTTTCTGTTGGTTCTGCTGTAGATATACGTAGAGCTGCTTCATGTAGTTCTGCATGCTGTCCATGCGCTTCGAAAGTTCGTCGAGCTTGAGTTCAAGTTTCATTATTCGCTCTCGCAGGTCCACAAGTTCCACATCACGTTCAGTCATCAATCTGCACCTTGTCGTATCATGGTTGCCGCTTCCTATTTATCGTCTTCGTCCATATGCGGCAAGTTCCTTCGCTGCTTACCATACATGCGCCAACAGGCTTCTGCGGTGTGCATTCTTTCATGAATAATGGGCATTCGCTGGGCATGATTTTGCCTATCACGACTAGATGGCATCGACAGCCAGGCTGCAGGTCGACTCCTTCGGCAACTCTTATAGCATATTCTGAATGAGCATCGTAGTCAGCGTATTTCCCGCGTAGGGTGAGCTTTGATTTTGGGATTGAGCCGAGTCCTCGCCAGTTTCCATCAGTCACATTGAAGACTTTCTGCATCGATTCTTGTGCTTTGATGTTTCCTTCCCAGTGCACGGCTCGTACGTATTCGTTTTCGAGTCGGGGCTTGCCTTCCTTTAGCTGCTTCAGAATCATGTAGAGGGCAAACAGCACATCTAGAGGCTCGAAGCCTGCTACCACAACTGGCATTCCGTAGCGTTTGGGAAAGATTTCGTACGGTTTGAGCCCGATGATAGTGCTGGCGTGCCCGGGCGCAATGAATCCATTCAGATTTAAGTCTTCCATTTCGACGAGCAGTTTCATCGCTGGCGGAATTAGGCGATGCGAGATCAAGAAGCGCAAGTTCTCAGGTGGCCTGTTTAGTATTTCGACTGCCGTAGAAGGGGCTGTTGTCTCAAATCCAACTGCGAAAAAAACAAAATCCCTCTTCGGCTCGTTTTTGGCCATGCTGACAGCGTCGCTGATGCTATAGACGATGCGGACGTCTGCGCCTTGCGTTTTGGCAGCCAGAAGTGACATCTTGGAACCTGGGACTCGCAAGAGGTCTCCGAAGCATGTGACCGTGATTCCTTTCAATGCCAGCTGTACAGCCTCATCGATTTCAGATGCGGGCACTATGCAAACTGGGCAGCCTGGTCCTGCTATGACCTTCAGGTTCTTGGGCAAGAGGCTGCGCAGACCATGATGCATGATTGTCCATTCATGGGTGCCACATACGTGGCAAATCTTTACTGTTTCGTGCTTCGGGGCAAGCTGTCGTATTCTTTCGGCTACGCGTTTTGCAAGTTTTGGATCTCTGAATCTGAGTTTTTCGGTCATTTCCGATCCGACTACTGTCCTTGGCTTGGAGAGGGCTCTGTTTTCAGAATTTCATTCCATAGTTGCAGGGTTTCTTGGGCTTCCTTTTCGTCCATAACTTGGATGGCATAGCCAGCGTGTACCAAAACATAATCGCCTACTTTGGCGTTTACCAAGGCAATGTTGATTTCTCTCAGGACTTTTTCCCCAAAATCCACTTTGGCTTTGTCGTTTTCGATGCTCACGATTTTAGCGGGGATTGCCAGGCACATGCTTATCTGTGTTTAACCAGCAATGCACGTTAATAAATCGATTATGGTTCAAAATCCGGAAAAGCCGACGGCAACAGCTTGACCAAAAGACAAGCCACCGTCCCCGGGCGGGATAGCCTTGTGAACAAGAAATTGGAAACCTGCGTTCTCCACGGCGTTTCGCATGATCGAAACTAGTATTTGGTTACATGCAGCCCCTCCTGAGAAGCCTATTTTCCCAATCCCGTCTTCCTGCGCTTTTTCCGTGGCAATTGAAGCTAAACCTCTGGCAAGATACGCATGTGTAGAGTAGGCAAGGTCTGCCTTCGAGCAGTTTTCTCTGTTTTCGAAGATCTTCAAGAGCATTTCCGTCGTGTCCAAGGTGTTTTCTTTTATGATGGGCTTCAGCTTCAGCGCGTCTTTGCCGTTTGTGGCAGTTGACTCGAGCTTCATGGCTGGTTCACCTTCATAGGTACGTTCATAGCACACGCCCAGAACTGCAGCTGCGGCATCCAAGATTCTTCCGCAACTTGTCGTTTCTGAAATGCCTTGGTTCCTTCCCAGTTGATGAAGTATGATTTCTATCTCTTCTTCCCCATGCGGGAAATATCGACTGTTCTTGAGAAGCCATTCTCTGATTTCGATTTTGTCGTAGAGGATTCCAGTAGCTACTCTAAGCGGGTATCGTGTGGCGAGGTCTCCTCCAATCAAGGGCTGTTTCTCCAGATGCGCAAGGCGTTCGAATCCAAGCGTTTCTCGTCTGCAGCGGAGGATTTCGCCGCCCCATGCTTCGCCGTCGGTGCCGTAGCCGTATCCGTCGCAACATACGCCTATGATTTCGTTTACGTTATGTTCTGCCATGAGCGCAGCTACATGCGCATAGTGATGTTGGATCTGAACCAGTTGCCACTCGTTTTCCTCTGCCATCTTTTGAGCCAGTTTGGTTGTTGTGAATTTCGGGTGAAGGTCGCATGCGATGACCTCCGGTTTGCTATTTGTAAGATGTATGAGGTGTTCAGTAGCATTCTCCAAGAAGTTTCTTGTTTCGATGTTTTCGACGTCGCCTATGTGTTGGCTGATGAACGCCTTGTTCTCGTCTAGAATGCATACGGTGTTGTTCAGTTCTCCGCCTAAGCCTATTATGCAACGCTTCGCTTTTTGTCTGAGCATTATCGGTGCAGGCGCGTAGCCTCGTGAGCGTCTTATAAAAACTTGGTTCTTGCCGTGCATTCGGATTACTGAGTCGTCGCATCTGTGGGCTATTTGCCTGTCGTGGAAGAGAAAGTAGTCAACGGTTACGCCCAGCGTTGTCAGTGCTTCTTTATTGTCGCTTATTATGGGTTGATTTGGCGGGTTGGCGCTTGTCATCACCAAGGCAGCATCATCGATTTCGTCGAATAACATGTAGTGCATGCCTGTATAGGGAAGCATGACTCCGACATTGTGCAAGCCAGGCGCAACAAGCTCTGAGAGAGAATAATCTTTGCTCTTGTTGAGCAGAACTATTGGGCGTGTATATGAGGTCAGTAGCTTTGCTTCTTCTCGGCTCACGTCCGCGAAGGTTTTTGTGGCTTCTAGGTTTCGAGCCATGATGGCGAAGGGTTTTCGGCTTCTGTGCTTGACTTGTCTGAGTCTAGTTAACGGTTTCTCCATAGTCGTTGAGGTTGCGACATGGAATCCGCCGTAGCCTTTTATGGCAAGCGTGTTGCCTTCTGTGAGGAGTCTGCCTGCTTCTCGAATTGGGTTTTTCGTTTTGATCGGTTTTCCTTTGTTTGTGGTAAGGTATGCTTTTGGTCCGCATTTTGGGCAGGCTACAGTTTGTGCGTGAAATCGTCTGTTGAGTGGATCTGTGTATTCCCTTTTGCAGAAGCCGCACATTGGGAATTCTCGCATTGTGGTGTTTTCGCGGTCATATGGCAGCCTTTCGATGATGGTGAATCTTGGACCGCAGTTTGTGCAGGTTATGAAGAAATAGTCATATCGCGGGTCTTCCGGATCTCGGAGTTCTCTTAGGCAGTCGTTGCAGATGGCTATGTCGGGTGGTATGACTGAGCCGGAGTATTCGGTTTCGCTGCTGCTTTTGTCGATCTTGAAACTTGTGTATTCGTCTTTTCCTTCGAGTTTTGTGGTCATGACTTGATGAATTTGCGCGAGTGGCGGTTTCTTTTCTTTGAGGTCTCGGAGGAAGGCGTTGATGTTCTGTTGTTCTCCTTCTAGAAGGATCTCGACGCCTGCATCTCCTCGGTTCTTGACGTACCCGTTGAGTCTGTTTTGGACTGCAGTGCGATAGATGAAGGGTCGGAAGCCAACGCCTTGAACTATGCCTATGACGTTGATTCTCAGTCGCACTGCAGTTCACTTTGTTTGAGTTTAGAAAACGGCGTAAGGTTGATATACGTTTTGACTTTGGCTTAGTGTTTCAAGTCTGTTGCGTTAGGTTACCGCTTGAATAGTACAGGAAGGGGAGCGCAAGTAGAATCGTGTCTTGTCCGCGTTTAGTGAGTGAATATCTTTCCTTCAGTGGTGGTCCTTGTTCGACTGCTCTTGAGATGTAAGCGTGTTTTGTCAGTATTTTGAGTTTGTCTGAAAGGGTTCTCGAGTTTACGCCAAGGATTTTCTTGAGTTCGCCGAAGCCTGTTGTTTTTCTCAGGAATAGTATGTACAGGATTTGGAGGTTCCATTTTTGGGAGAGCAGGTTGAAGCTTTCTTCGAGGGTTTGCATGGTTTCTTTGAGGTCTTCTAGGCTCAGTTCTTGAAGCTGAAAGATTTGGCGCAGCGTCTCTTCTATTCCGTCTAGGTTGATTCTGAGCTTTGATTCAACGAGTTTGCGTAGTTCGTCGCTCAATATTGGTTTCGGACTCATTGGACGCACACCTAGTGTGTATTGGCTTACTACAAGGTTTATATGGTTTATCTTTTAAATCTGGTGTATAATTAATAGCTTCCTGCTTGATTAAGGAGAGCACCGACATGACACAAACTCAAGAAGCAAAGAAGTTTGAGACTTACTCAACCAGCCTCTGTCCAGAATGCATGCAGAGAATCTCCATGAGGATCTACGAGGAAAACGGCATCATTTACCTAGAGAAGACTTGTTCTGAGCACGGTAAGTTTGAGGACATTTACTGGGGTGATGCGGAGCTTTTCAAGTGGTTTTATGACAACTGGTATAGCGCCCGCTACAAGGGCAGTGGGCTTGAAAACCCGCACACGAAAACGGAGAAGGGTTGCCCGTTTGACTGTGGAATTTGTCCGCAGCATAAGACTCCAACCGTGTTAGGCATCATCGACGTTACTAATCGCTGTAACATGGCTTGCCCGATCTGCTTTGCTTATGTCGGAGCAGCTAACTATGTTTATGAGCCGTCTTTCGACCAGATTGTTGACATGTTCAAGCTGTTGAGATCAAACAGTCCATGGGCGTGCAATGCTCTACAGTTTAGTGGCGGAGAGCCTACGCTGAGGAATGATCTGCCCGACTTGATCAAAGAGGCTAAGAAGGCGGGATTGAGCCATATTGAGGTTAACACTAACGGGATACGCATTGCGGAGGACATGGAATACTTCAAGAAGCTGATAGATGCGGGGTTGAGCACGCTTTACCTGCAGTTTGACGGCTTGAGAGAGGACATCTACAAGTGCACTAGGGCAAGAACGAATCTCATCCCAATCAAACAGAAGGTAATTGAGAACGCGAGAAAGCTCGGGATGGATTCGATTGTGCTTGTCGTTACTTTGATGAAGGGCGTGAATGACAAGGACTTAGGAAGTATCATTGACTTTGCTGTTAAGAATCATGACGTTGTTCGCTGCATCAATATTCAGCCTGTTTCGATGGCTGGAAAAGCTAGGAAGGAAGAAATGCGCAAAACGAGGATTACGATTCCTGACGCGATGAAAGAAATTGAGGAGCAGACGAGCGGCGTTGTTGGACGTTTTGATTGGCGTCCCGTCAACTGGCCTATGCCAATAACTAAGGGCATGAGTATCATCAAGAATAGGGCTTATCCGCATTTCTCGATGCACCCAATGTGCGGGTCGGCCACGTTTCTTGTAGTTGACAAGAACGGCTCGTACAAGCCGATTATGCATTATGTGGATGTGGACAAGTTCGCGGAGATTTTCTGGGACATCTACTACTCAGGCGCGAAGGGTAAAAAGACGATGGCTAAAATGAAGATGCTGAAGCTTCTGCCGATGGCAAAGTCGGACTTCGTGCGGGGACTAATCAAGAACGTGATTACTAAGGGAAGCTATGAGGCGCTCGGAGGTTTCATGCGCAGAATAGTAATGATCGGGATCATGCATTTTCAGGATGTCTGGAACTTCGACTTGGACAGAGTGCAGCAATGCGCAATCCACTATGTGACGCCAGACATGAAGATAAGAAGCTTCTGCACCTACAACAGCATACACAGACCAAACATCGAAAAGCAATTTGCAATGCCCATAGCTGAATGGACAAAGAAAACAGGGAAGAAAATCAACGAACCTGCGTGATGCCTTAAGTCTTCGCTGCTTTTTGTCTTTCTTCTTCTTGTAGCACCCTTCTGAGTACCTTGCCAACCAGCGTCATTGGTAGCTCTTTTCTGAACTCCAGTTCTCTTATCGCTTTGTACGGTGCAACCTTCTCGTTTACGAACTTCTTGATTTCCTCTTCCGTTGCTTTGGCTCCATCTTTCAGTACAACGAATGCTTTGGGTATTTCGCTTGCAACTGGATCTGGCTTGCCAACAACTGCACAGAGTTTCACGGCTGGATGTTCGTACAGCACGTCTTCGATTTCTCTTGGGTAGACGCTGTAGCCCTTGTATTTGATCAGATCCTTTTTGCGATCTGTAATGTAGAAGTAGCCCTCCTCATCCATCTTTCCAACGTCGCCAGTGTAAAGCCACCCGTCACGCAGAACAGAGGCGCTTTCTTCTGCCATATTCCAGTAACCTTTCATGACTTGTGGACCCTTGACCACGAGTTCTCCTATTTCGCCTGTGGGAAGCTCGCTTGTGCCAGTTTCCATGTCCACGATCCTAGCGTCTGTATCAGGCCAAGGTAGACCGATGCTGCCCACTTTGACGGTCTTCAGCGATCTGTCAAGAGGATTGCAATGCGTGACTGGTGAGGATTCGGTTAGTCCGTAGCCTTCGACGAGGACGCCGCTGGTTTTTTCCATCCAGTTCTTCTGAACTTCAGGAGGCAGTGGTGCTGAGCCTGAAATGCAGAATCGCACGGACTTAAGGTTGTACTTGCTCATGGTCGGATGTGCCAGGAGCACGGAGTACATCGTTGGGGCGCCGCAGAAAGCCGTGACTCTGTGTTTGTCAATGGCTTTCAGTGTGCTTTCAATGTCGAACTTCGGCAGTACAACCATTTTTCCTGCCATGAATATCGGGGCGTTCATGCCTGTGGTCATGCCGTAGATGTGGAACAAAGGCAAGACCGTGAGGAATGTCTCTTCGCCTTCGGTGCCTCTGAGCCAAGCTGCGCATGCGACGGCGTTTGAGACGAGGTTCATGTGTGTGAGCATTGCGCCTTTTGACGTGCCCGTGGTTCCGCCTGTGTACTGCAGACCGGCCAAGTCCTCTCTCGGGTTGATTTCAACTTTGGGCGGGTTCGGAGGATACTTGTTCAGGAGTTCCTGGAACAGGAATATGTTTGGTCCACTTTCGACCTTGTAGCTGGGGATCTTCTTCAATAGGGAGCCCATGAAGGCTAGTATTTTGGGCATGTAGTCTTTCAAGCTGGTGATGATGACCCGTTTCACTTTGGTCTTGTTCAGAACTTTCTCTAACACGTTAGCATAGAGCACGTCTAAAGCGACTATGGTTTCGGCTTCAGAATCGTTCAGCTGATGCTCCACTTCGCGTTCCTTGTATAGTGGGCTTATTGCCGTTTCAATAGCACCTATTTTCAGGATGCCATAGTAAGCGATAATGAATGCTGGTATGTTAGGCAGGTAAAGGGCAACCTTGTCGCCCTTCTTGACGCCTAGTGCATCCAACGCGGTGGCAAACTTGTCGCTTGCCGCGTTCAGCTCTCTATAGGTAATGGGCTTGTCAAAATACACGGTTGCTATTTTGTCAGGATACTTTTCTGCCGTCCGCTTCAATAAGTCGCCAAGGGAAGCCTCGGGATAGTCCAGATTTCTGGGGACGCCTTCGGGCCAAAACTTGAACCAAGGCTTTTCAGTAGGCTTAGGTGCAGGTGCCGGTTCAGTTGGTTGCGAAACCGTTTCAGAGGGCTGAACAGGCTCGACGGGTTCGGACGGTGGAGGAACTGGGGGAGATTCAGGCTTTTTTTTCCTAGTTCTTTTCTTTGAAGCCATGAGTCAAAACCTGTTCTTTGTATATCGCTGCTAAGACGTAATAATGTTTTCTACTGATTATCTTACATTAACTGCGCATTTTCGTCATTTCCTTTTTCTGAACAGGATCAGTTTATCATGGATGCGCCCGCTGCCATGTGGCCGCAAGCACGATTTCCTTATTCTAGATATTTATTCCGTCTTCATAAAGCTTAATGTCTGCATCCCTCATTCCGCCTCTGCTTGTGACTTGAAGGTGGTGATAGATCATGTCTGAGGAATCTGAAGATTGGGATGAAGAAGAAGATTGGGATGAAGAGGCGGAAGAAGAAGAATAGAGAAACCGGCCTTCTTATGCTACATCATGTTTTTTATAACGTTTCCTTGTGTGTTCTTGTACAGGAATTAATCCCAAAAAAAAGCTTCATTTTTGATAGGAGCAAGAACACGATAAATAAACACGCTACTAGCGGTAAACCTTAGTCCTTGAAGCTAGCTTGGAAACCGCACTCGCTTTGAACAGATAGAAAAAGACAGGGAATCTACGAGTATCGCGTTTTTTGCGCTATAACCCGATATTTCCAGAGTCCGATTCGTCTCATTCTTTCTTGTATTTCCTTCGCGTTTTGCATGTTTTTCACCTCTAATTGTTTCCTAGCAGATATGCCAAAAGTAAAAACGGAATGGTCCGATTTCACGATTTTCTGGGCAAAAATCTTGCTTCCTCCAGCAGAACGTGAACGTAGCATATTAACTTGCTGAATTTAGAATCGGTATTGGGCACGCGTTACCTGCAAGAGCAAAACCTGCTTGCCGCACGAAGCTCCCAGCATGGCCGGAAGCTAAGCAGATTCTAAGTATGCTGAATTGGAGAAAAGAGAATTGTGCGGGAGCACACGGTCATTAAACGACTGATATCTGGATTGGAGTTTCTTCCACAAGCCATAAAAAAGCTGCAAAGCAAAACTATGAAATATGTGAGGTATTTGTTTGGATAAGGAAGCGGGTCGTATAAAGATCACGGTGCTCAAACGGTTTGACACTAAAGAGGTATTCAAAGATCCTCCAGTCAAGGCAAAGTATAGTGGTCCATGCCCCATC
>Ga0315280_10001559_pt1 | contig 39073 bp, 37 predicted proteins | sample YL17G06_40_MG_FD_203697 | JGI IMG/M metagenome (GOLD analysis project Ga0315280, IMG submission 203697) | Sediment microbial communities from Yellowstone Lake, YNP, Wyoming, USA - YL17G06_40 | ecosystem: Environmental > Aquatic > Freshwater > Lake > Sediment | place: USA: Wyoming | collected... | reverse complement strand
CGGCGGCTGCGTAACTCCGCAAGGCTCGGACCAGGTCATTCAAGGGCACGCCGCGATTTCCCCAGCGAGAAAATCTTGCTCGATTCGAGCCTCCGCTCTCCCTTTCGCTTCGCTCAGGGAACCGTGCGCGCTCCGGCTCTCATAAGGCCCTCTTCATGACCCGATCCTCGCCTGTTAGCAATTAGTCTGAATGATCGCCGGCCTGCGGCTTCCCTTAAAAGCCAAAATTTTCAGGCTAAATCTCGCATGGGCGCTTCATCCCTTTTCAGTCCTCCCCAAATTCTAATCACGGAAAAAGAGATGCTTACGATTTGACCAGGTTGGAAAGACTCAGAGCATTGTCTTTGGCCGGATGTTGATATATACTGCTCCAGTCTGGGCGGAATGAAAATGAAAAAGCTTCAGAAAGGTTATGGCGAAAAAGAAGCCAAGGCCGGGCTCAAAGTGAGGCTTCCTCGCATCGAAACATTCCCCAACCAGTTTCCTGATTATGAGATCACCATAGAGATTCCAGAGTTTACCGCGGTCTGTCCCAAAACAGGCCTTCCTGATTTCGGGATAATTACGATCCAATACGTGCCTAAGAGTTCCTGCCTTGAGCTCAAATCCTTGAAAAACTATATCCTCGCTTACAGGGATCTGGGCATCTTTTATGAAAATGCTGTCAACCGGATCCTCGAGGACATCGTCAAGGCCTGCCGGCCCGTGCGAGCGACGGTCACGGGCGAGTTCAACCCGAGAGGAGGAATCAAGTCCATTGTTGAAGCTCATTTCCCCCGTTCCAATCAAGGTCCGGAATAAAGCCAGGATTTCGTCCCTGCCCTTTTCAGATTCTGCCATTTGCCTCGAGAATTCTTCCCTTTTAACTCAATCAGGCCTTTCGTAAGCAGATGAAAAAAGAAAACTCCTCTCGACTTGGCCCCACAGATTTTTTCATGCTCTTGGCCGTCTTGTTTTGGGCCGTGAATTTTTCCTTCGTCAAAATAGCTCTCCGCGAGTTCTCTCCGCATCGCTTCAATGGACCCCGCCTGGCGCTAGCCTCCGTGCTCTTGCTCGTGTTTCTCTGGAAGAAGGAAGGCGGGATTTCTCTTGACCGGGCGGATGCCTGGAAAGTGCTCATTCTCGGTATTGTCGGCAATACGTTTTATCAACTTCTTTTTATCAACGGCATCAGCCTGACGACAGCCTCAAGCACATCCCTGATCATGACCATGACGCCCATCTTCATTGCTCTGATGAGCGCCATCTTCATCCGCGAGCGGATTCACTGGGCCGGATGGGCGGGAATCTTTATGTCTTTCTTCGGCCTCTACCTTGTTGTCTTCAGCCGTGGTTCGTTTTCACCTCTTTTGGGACAAAACCTAAAGGGGAACCTGTTGATACTCTTGGGCAATCTTTGTTGGGCCGCCTACACTGTTTTTTCGAAGCCGCTTCTCGATAAAATGTCGCCTCTCAAGCTGACTACACTCACCCTGGCCATCGGGTCCTTGTTTTACCTCCCCTTCACGGCTAAAAATATGCTCAGACAGCCTTGGGTCTCCCTTTCTTCCCAAAGCTGGGCCGCTTTTTTTTATTCTTCCATTTTCGCCATCGCCGTGAGCTATGTTATTTGGTATTCTTCCGTAAGGCGGGTGGGCAACACCAAGACGGGCATCTATAACAATATCACCCCCATCTTTACCGTCTTTTTTGCCCATCTTTTTCTCCGAGAAAGTATATCCGTCCGGCAAGTGGTCGGAGCGCTGATCATTCTTTTAGGGTTTTACCTGACTCGCTCGGGTTACCGCTGGTTTGAGCGGAACAAAGAAACCTGAAGGCATATTAGGGGCGGCCTCGCTCCCCCTTCAGGTTTTTAACGCTGTTCGCTAACCGCATAACTCGGACCTGGTCATTCTAAGGCACGCTGCGATTTCCCCAGCGAGGAAATCTTGCTCGATTCGAGGCTCCGCTCTCCCCTTTCGGTTCCCTCGGTGAACCCTGCCCGCTTCGCCCCTCATACGGCCTTCTTCATGACCAGGTCCTCGTCCATTCATAGGGGTTGCCCTCGAAGGGCAGCTCGGTAAACCTTCAATGGTCGCTTCGGCCGTCCCTGATATGCTTGGTTAGCGAATGTGCAGAATTTTGTGAAGTTGCACGGATAAGCGGACATTTGTCAGGCCGGCTTCAAGAGCTTGCCTGATAATCTTCATGGCAAGCCTTTGGCTCCACCGTTTGCTGGACTGGGGCTGGAGGAGGATAGGAATCTTTTCCGGGAAGGCTTGGCGCAATTTTTTGATGACTCCCAGCCGCAGGTCTTTTGTTGCCACAAGCTTGACTTCTTTAGCCCGAGCCTGATATTCGGGAGCAAAGGAATAAGCTTTGGGTTTTGGAGATATCGTGTACCAATCGATAGACAGCGGATAATAGCGGGTGGCGTTGGTTTCCACCTGAACCTTGAATTTTTCCTTCTTGAGAAGGCTCACGAGCTGGCGCAAATCCTGGAGGAGGGGCTCTCCTCCGGTCAGGCAGACCCAGCGGCCGGGGAAGCGTTCGCGGACTTTTTTTATTTTTTTTACAACCTGAAAAGGCTCGTAATCTTGGCCACCACGCCAGGCGTACCTGGTATCACAGAAAGAACATCTCAGGTTGCATCCGGCGAAACGGACGAAAATGGTGGGCTCACCTTGACGAAGGCCTTCTCCCTGAAGGGAAGGGAAGATTTCAACGATCTTCAGTGTAGGTGGCTGAGGCATCCTCTGATTCCCACACGGTCACTTCCTTGACCGGGAAATATTTTTTCAGTTCGGAGAAAAAATGGCGGGCCAGGTTTTCTGCCGATGGATTGAAAGAATAGACTTCGTTGAGAAGGGTATGGTCGGGCAGCACTTCGGCTAATTTTGCCTTTATTCGCGTAAAATCAATCCCGATTCCGGTTTTGTCAAGCTCCTGGACTTCGATAACGACCTCGACTTCGAAAGTGTGGCCATGAATTTTTTCGCACTTCCCCCGGTATTCTTTGAGGAAGTGGGCGGCTTCGAATTTGTCTTTGACTTTGAGTCTCCAGCTCATAGTTTTCCTTCCTTTTTTAGTCTTTGGAGGAGATGGTCTTTGGCCCTGGCTTCTCGCCAAGCCCTCTCGCGCAGGAGGCAGGACGAGCATTTCCCGCAGGGGACTTCTTCTCCACGGTAGCAAGATATGGAGTAGGAATAATCAGCTCCCAACGAAAGCCCTTTTCTGATGATCTCTGATTTCTTCATCCGGATAAAAGGCGTGATGATTCTCATCTTTTGGCCGGTGGAAGCGGGCTTTGTCCCCTGATTGATTGCTTTTTCCATGGCTTTGGCGAAGGCTGCGCGCGTGTCGGGATAATTTGGCGAATCGAGGGTGTTGAACCCGCAGATGATGTCCCGAATTCCTTTGACCTCGGCCCAGGCTGCCGCCAGAGCAAGGAAAATGCCGTTGCGGAAGGGCACATAGGTAAGAGGGATTCCCGGCCCGATCTCTTTGGTGCTTTTAAACTCCGGAAGGGGGATGGAGGTGTCAGTCAGGGAAGAGCCGCCGACTTGGCGCAGGTTTATTCGAAGAATCTTATGCGGGATCCGAAGACGGCGGGTCAAGCGGCGCGCGAGAGCGAGCTCAACCCGGTGGCGCTGGCCGTAGTCAAAACTCAAGGCGGAGACTCTGTCATAGGAGGCGCTGGCCCAAAAGAGAGTGGTGGTCGAGTCAATACCGCCGGAAAAAAGGACGAGGCATTCTTTCATCGGGAGCGTTCTCGTTTTGATATTAAAGAAGAAACCTGCTTTTTTCAAGGTCGCCGCTTTACTTGGCCCGCTCTTTTTGCCATACTATGAATCCCAATGGCAAACGAGAAAAGCGAAACCAAGGTTTTTGAGCTTCTTTCTCAGGCCGAGAAGGGGACGGATATCACCATCCGAGACGACCAGAATGATTTCTCTACTTTCCTTGATTCGGCCAAGCTCTGCCGGCAGAAAGGCGGGCGCTTCCGCTTGATCGATACGGGGAAGCTAAGCCTTTTTGAGCTTGAATGGCTGGGAGAAGCCGGAGCTGATATCTATACCTCGGACGAAGCCAGGCCAAACAAGAGAGAAATCGAGCTTCTCGCCAAGGCCTGTTCTAAGGGAAAAGCCATCGTTGCCTATTTCCATCACGGGCCATTACAGAGAGATAAAGAGGGTGATCCGACATCGCTCTCCTTTCTTCTGGACATCGGCCGAAGCGGCGCCTACCTTCATTTTTCGAACAGAGACAGGAAACGCGGCCTGGTCGACCTCACAGAGTTAGCCTACGCCTGCCGGGAAGCCGAATCCTGGCTTGTTTATTACCATCACAGTCGGCCGGTCGATGGGCTCAAGGAGCTGGCCAGGGCTGGCGGATGGATTCATATCTCGGACCAGAGCCTCGAGTCCGCAGAGGATACGGCGCTCCTCATGGAAGTCATAAAGGAATCTATTGCAGCCGAGACTAATCTGGTGCTTCACATAGAGGAAGGATTAGAGTTAGATGTGCTGCGCGATATTATCCGGGCCGGTGCCTTTGTCATCTTCAAAACTCCGCTTAGTGACTATAAATCCTCTTTCCGGGCGCTGGAGCAGCAAGCGCAGCGCAGGAAACTTGATTTTAAAGCCTACTATCTTTACACGACCATCCTGCCTTAAGGTCGCATATTCTTTTTCCCTCCGCCATCTCACCATCAAAATGGGCCCCCTGTTGCCTATGGAAAGCGCCTCAAAATTTCTATTATCACGGAAAAATAAATGCTTCCTTGTCTATAAAATCCATATAAATCATAAAAACAATAAGGTATAATAGCTCCTTTAAAAACGGGTGAGCATTGGCTATAATAGTCACTCATCAGGCATGGGAAGAGGCAAAAAGGATAATGGGAGAATATTGAAAACGAAATTTTGAATAAGCGAAGGAAAATTTGGATGAACGGTGATCCCCAAAAGAGCACCGCGCTCGAGGCTCTAAGAAAAGTGAAAGAAGCCGAGGAGAGGGCACGGGCCATCATCCGAGAGGCTCAAGAAAAAATTTCCGCCCAGATCATCAAGGACGCTTCTGAGGAGGCGGAAAAGATTAAACAAGCTCAGTTCGCCCAGGCTAAAGAAGCGGCGGAGGCAAAGAAAAAATCTGTCCTCGATGAGGCCATAAAAGAAGCAGAAAAGATCAGATCTGAAGCTGAGGGGGAGGCTTCGGCGCTTCGTCAAAAAGCGGTGGCTTTCATGGCCGAGGCGGTCAAGAAAGTGACCCGAAGGATAAAAGAATTTTTAGAGGGAGGCTCGGTTTAAACAATGGGCTTGGCCAAGGTGAAGAAAGTCCAGATTCTGGCCCACGCCTCCTCAAAAATGCGGCTCCTGTCAACGCTTCAGGAAGCCGGGATTGTCGAGCTTTCTGACGTCGATAGACAGGAATTCGGCCTTGGATTTTCTCCCGAAGAGATCTCCCATCTCGACAATCTCCTTCACCGCCTGCAACATGGCCTGGACTTTCTATCCCGCTGGGAAGAGAAGGCATTCATGGAAAAGCTCCTGGCTCAAAAGCCGGTGCTTTCGCGGAAGGCGAGAGAAGAGCTACTCCATTTTCCCTATAAGCCCGTCTTGGACAAGATAGAAAAGATAGAGGCGCAGAGGAATGATTTCCTGTCTCGAATCGAGTTCCTGGAAAAAGAGATAGAATTTCTCCTCCCCTTAGGCGCTCTGGATTTGCCCCTCTCCCTCTTCAAGTCCTCAAACCAATTGGAAATCGTAATCGGGACAATGCCTCTTTCCCAGAGAGATGCGTTCGAAGAAATGGCCAAAGACAGCGGCATCTGGTATGAGATGATTTGCGAAGGAAGGAGAAATTGCATCCTCATTCTTTTCTTTCTTAAAAAAGATAAAGAGTTTTTTGATGAACGGCTCAAGGAATTCGAGTTCAACCTCATTTACTTAGCTGAACCCATCTTGGCCAAAGCATCCGGCGATGACCTGGTGAGAGACGTCATCGAGAAAGACCATCGAGAAATTGAAAAAAAGAAAAAAGATATCGCAAACCTGGATGAAGAGGCTAAGACGATGAAGACCTACAGGGACAAGCTCGCCCAGCTCTACGACGTTCTTCACAACGAGCAGGGACGGTTGTCTTCCTCTCGATTGCTCGGCCAGACAGAAAAAGTGGTCTATCTTGAGGGCTGGGTCAAGTCTTCTGATGTTAAGACACTGAGGTCTGTCCTTGAGCTTTACGGGGAAGAAAGTGAACTCTTTATCCGCCCTCCCCTTGAGGACGAAGACCCGCCGGCGATCCTGGAAAATCCGAAGCCGGTCAGACCCTTTGAAATCATCACCCAGCTCTACGGCCTTCCTCATCGGGATTCCTTGGACCCGACCATTCCCCTGGCGCCTTTCTTTTTTGTCTTTGTCGGGTTGTGCGTGAGTGAGGCCGGGTATGGCCTTGTGGTCACTCTGCTGAGCCTTCTCTATATGAAGTTTGCCAGGCCCAAGGGCAGCGTCCTTTTGTTCATGAAGCTCCTCTTCCTCTTGGGCATCTCCAACATCATTCTGGGGACTTTAGTCGGGGGATGGTTCGGGTTTCCCATCCGCCAGCTCCTCCTCCTCGACCCTTTGAAAAACCCGTTGAAATTCCTTGCCCTGTCGCTCATCCTGGGGTTTATCCAGGTCTGGTTCGGGACGCTTCTCAACCTGATCAGCGGAGTGAAAAAGAAAAACTACCTGCAGTCGATCTGCGTCCAGGGCGGCTGGCTCCTTCTGCTCCCCTCCCTTGTTGCGTATTTCCTGACCAAGCAAAAGCTGGGGGGAATTTTAGCGCTCGTCGGCGCAGCCGGCGTGGTCTTTTTTGCCGCGCCCAAGCGGAATCCCATCGCCCGGTTCTTCGGCGGGCTTTACAGCCTCTACGACATCTCCAGGTACCTGGGCGATATTCTTTCCTATTCGCGGCTTCTCGCTCTGGGACTGTCCACCGGCGTAATTGCCATGGTTGTTAATACTCTCTCGAAGACGGCCCTGGGCATTCCTTGGGTCGGCTGGCTTTTTGCCGCATTGATATTCGTGGCTGGGCATCTTTTCAACCTGGCCATCAGCTTCCTCGGCGGATTCGTCCATTCGATGCGTCTTCAGTTCGTCGAATTTTTCACGAAGTTCTTCCAGGCCGGCGGAAGGCCTTTCAAACCTTTCAAACTGGAAAGCAAATTCGTCGAGTTTCATTAAATAGATAGGTCAAAAGTGAAGATAAGGAGGACAGAGAGATGGAATTAGGTTTGACCTTAGCTGTGCTCGGTGGAGCATTAGCGTTTGTTCTCGCCGGAATAGGTTCAGCCATCGGTGTAGGTTTGGCCGGCCAGGCGGCCAGCGGAGTCATGAGCGAGGACCCGGAGAAGTTCGGCAGCCTCCTCCTGCTTGTCGCTCTTCCAGGCACTCAGGGGATTTATGGATTTTTGAGCGCGTTCCTGGTGATGCTCAAACTGGGGCTGACCTCCGGCACAATCGCCAAAGTCTCTGTTCATCAAGGCTGGCAGATTCTCATTGCCTGCCTGCCCGTGGCCTGGGTGGGTTTGCTTTCTGCTATCCATCAAGGAAAAGTTTGCGCGGCAGGTGTCTACATGGTGGCCAAGCAGCCTAAAGACCTGGCCAAGCCTCTGGTTCTGGGCGCCCTGGTGGAGACCTATGCGGTTTTGGGGCTGCTTATCACAGTCCTCCTGCTGAACGGCGTCAAGCTCTGAACGATCAGAAGGAGCGGAAACACTTGTTATGAGCTTAGAGAAGATCATCGAAAAAATAACCTCCGACGCTGAGGCCGAAGCGGAAAAGATCATCCTCGAGAGCCGGAACAGAGCGGAGAACATCAGAAAGTCAGCCGAGAAGGAAGCAGCAGAGCGCGCTGAAGCCTATCTCAAGGAAGCAGAGAGGGAGGCGGCTCTCCAAGCGGGTCGCATCGTGACCCAGGCCCGTCTGGAAAAGAAGATGAAAATCCTCCGCCAAAAAAGAGAGCTTCTCGATGAAGTGATGAGGAAGGCTTTCGAAGCGGATTTCATGCGCCAGAAGGAGTTAAAAAGGAAAGTCGTCACCAAGAATGGAGAAAGGGAAGAAGCCTTTGCCAGAGAAAAATTGATGGAGGAGATTCGCTCGAGATTGGAAAGCGACATTCTTGAAGCTTTGAAGATATGAGCAGACCTTCGCGACTCGACTATGCTTATGCCGTTGGCCGGGTGCACGCCCTGGAGAAATATCTTGTCCAGCATGCCGTCTTCGGGGAAGCTTCGGAGGCCACGGACTTCCTCGCAGCTCTGAAGATTATTTATGATGCCGGGAATTACTCTGAAGACTTGACCAAGGTGAGGACTTCGGAAGAGCTCGATGCCTTTCTTCGAGGGGAAGAGGAGAGACTCAGGCGCTTGCTCGCCGAAATCCTTTTGGAAAAAAACGTCCTCGAGGTCTTCTTACGGGAGGAATCTCCCGAAGAAGCGCTGGGGCATGCTCAGCGAAGCGGCTATCCCTTCATCCGGGATTATGTCAGACATCGTATCGACCTCGGGAACCTCAAGATTCTATGCCGGGCCAAGTATCTTGGCCTTTCTCAGAAATATTTCGAAAGGCGCCTTATGAAGGGAGGATGGCTGGAGGAGAGATTCTTCCGCGAAAGTTATCCTCTGTCCTTCGCCGAGATCGGAGAAAGGTTGCGGGCTTCGTTCTACAGGGATGTCTGGGAGCGCGGCACGGACATCCTGGAAAGCAGGGAAACATTCATCGGCCTTGAAAAAAGGATGGAAGACTTTTTGATGGGCTATTTGCAGGGGGCTAAAAAATTTACTTTCGGACCAGAACCTGTTTTTGCCTACGCTGAGGCCAAGAGAAAAGAGCTTGTCCTCATTCGGCTTCTCGGCGTGGGGAAGATGAACCTCATCCCGGCAGAATGGCTCAAGGAAAGGATGAGCGAAACTTATGTCTGATTTTGATAAAGTCGCCATCGTCGGTGAGGCCGACCTTGTTTTTGCGCTTCGGGCCCTGGGCGTCCATATCTTTTCGCCCAAAGACGTCGAAGATGCGCGAAAAATCATGGCCAAGATTGAAAAAGAAAAATTTGCTCTCTGTTTTGTCCATCAAAGATGGCTGCAGGTTTTCAAGGGAGAAAAGAAAGACAGCAGAAGAATATTTTGTCCTGCGGTTGTCGGCTTCTCTGATTACAGGTCTTTGACGGACGAGGCGGAAAAGATAGTAAGAGAGATGGCTGTTAAAGCCGCGGGATCTGATTCTTTGGTGAAAAGAAAGGGAAAAGATGAGTCAAGCTAAGATCATTCGTGTCGCCGGACCTCTGGTTGTGGCTTCGGGCTGCCTGGGAGCCAAAATGTACGACATGGTCAAAATCGGAGAGTTGGGACTTATCGGTGAAATCATCGAGCTGCGAGAAGACCAGGCTTTCATCCAGGTCTATGAAGATACGACAGGTATCGGTCCAGGTGAGCCGATTGTCTTAACCGGGAAACCTCTGAGCGTCGAACTGGGACCCGGCTTAATAGGCTCCATCTACGACGGCATCCAGAGGCCTTTGGATATCATCAGAATCAAGAGCGGAGATTTCGTGACCCGGGGGATCGAGCTTCCTCCTCTCGACCGCGAGAAAAAGTGGGAGTTTGTGCCCAGGGTCAAGAAAGGGCAGAAGGTCGAAGCCGGCGATTTTCTCGGTGAAGTCGGGGAGACGCCGCTCGTCCGCCATAATATCATGGTGCCCCCTGACGATGCGGGAAAGGTTCTGGAGGTAAGAAGGGGAAAATTCACTGTCGAAGAAGCTGTGGCCAGGATTGAGACAAAAGAAGGCGTGAAAGATATCAAGATGTGCCAGATCTGGTCTATTCGGAAGCAGCGCAGCGCGAAGAGGCGGTTGATGCCGGATGAGCCGCTGACCACAGGACAGCGGGTGCTGGATACTCTCTTCCCGATTGCCAAGGGCGGCACAGCCTGTGTGCCCGGTCCGTTCGGCAGCGGAAAAACAGTCGTTCAGCATCAACTGGCGAAATGGTCGGACGCCCAGGTCATCGTCTTTGTGGCCTGTGGCGAGCGCGGGAATGAGGTGGCCGATCTGCTGCTTAGTTTCCCCGAGCTCAAGGATCCGCGCACCGGGCGGCCTCTTCTCGAGCGGACTGTGATCATCGCCAACACCTCCAACATGCCTGTGGCGGCGCGTGAAGCCTCCATCTACACGGGCATGACGATCGCCGAGTACTTCAGGGACATGGGTTATTCCGTCGCTCTTATGGCCGATTCTTCCAGCCGCTGGGCTGAGGCCCTGAGAGAGATCTCAGGCCGGATGGAGGAAATGCCGGGCGAGGAAGGATATCCCGCCTACCTGGCCAGCCGCATCGCCGAGTTCTATGAGCGGGCGGGAAAGGTCATTTGTTTGGGTTCGGAAGAAAGGACTGGAGTGCTCAGCGTCATCGGCGCTGTCTCTCCTCCCGGAGGAGATCTGTCCGACCCGGTCGTGCAGGCGACGCTGAAAGTTGTCAAGGTTTTTTGGGCCTTGGATGACAGGCTGGCCAACATGCGTCATTTTCCCGCCATTAACTGGCTTTTGAGCTACTCGCTTTACACCGAAAATATTAAAAATTATTTGAATACCCAAATAGCGGAAGACTATATGGCTTTAAGGCAAGAAGCCATGCTTCTTCTCGAGCAGGAGGCGGAGCTTCAGGAGATCGCCCGGCTCATCGGTGTGGAATCGCTCTCCCCGAAAGAGAGGCTTATCCTGGAGTCGGCCCGCTCCATCCGCGAAGACTTTCTCCACCAGAATGCTTTTCATCCCCAGGACACATACACGTCTTTGAGGAAGCAGTATCTGATGTTGCGGAACATCCTCCATTTCCACCATCAAGGCCTGAAAGTCCTTGAGGAAGGCTGGAGACTGGAAAGTGTCCTTTCTCTCCAAGTGAGGGAAAGGATTTCCCAGATGAAGTACTTGCCGGAGGATAAGGCGGAGATCCTGGAAGTCTATATGGAGATCGACCGGGCGTTCAAGGAGACCAGAGAAGGCAAAGAATGAGAGGCTGGTATGTATAAAGAATATTTGACCGTCTCTAATATCGTCGGGCCGCTCGTCATCGTAGAAAAAATTGAGGATGTCAAATACGGAGAGCTCGTAGAGATTGAGACCGCGGCGGGCCTGCTTCGCCGCGGCACCGTTCTCGATGTTTCCACAGAGAAAGCCATCGTCCAGGTGTTCGAGGGAACGGTGGGTCTGGATGTGGACAGGTCGAGAGTGCGATTCCTGGGCCGTTCTCAGAGGCTGGGCGTTTCGGATGAAATCATCGGTCGCATTTTCGACGGCTCCGGACGGCCGAAGGACGGCGGACCCCAGATCATCGCCAAAAAGCAGCTGGATATAAATGGAAGCCCCATCAACCCCTATGCCCGTGATTATCCCTCAGAGTTTATCGAGACAGGAATATCTTCCATTGACGGGATGAATCCTTTGGTCAGAGGACAGAAGCTGCCTCTTTTTTCGGGAAGCGGGCTTCCGCATTCGCGGATCGCAGCGCAGATCGCCCGTCAGGCCAAGGTCCTGGGGAAGGCGGAGAGGTTCGCCGTCGTCTTCGGCGCCATGGGCATCACCTTCGAAGAGGCGAACTTCTTCATCGAGGACTTCCGCAACACCGGAGCTCTGGAAAGAGCGGTGCTGTTTTTAAACCTGGCCAACGAGCCGCCCATCGAACGCCTCGCCACACCGCGGCTGGCCTTGACCTGCGCGGAATATTTAGCCTTTGAGTTGGATATGCACGTCCTTGTCATCCTTGTGGACATGACTTTTTACGCCGAAGCCTTGCGCGAGATTTCCGCAGCGCGAAAAGAAATTCCCGGGCGGCGGGGCTATCCAGGTTATCTTTACACCGACCTGGCGTCGATGTACGAGCGGGCCGGAAGGATAAAAGAAAAAAAAGGATCCATCACGCTGATTCCCATTCTCACCATGCCGGAGGATGACAAAACGCATCCCATCGCCGATCTCACCGGCTACATCACCGAAGGACAGATCATGCTGAGCCGCGAGATCCATCGCAAAGGAATTTATCCGCCGATTGATGTCCTTCCCAGCCTCTCGCGGCTCAAAGACAAAGGAATAGGCGCCGGAAAAACGCGTGAGGACCATGCCGATGTCCTCAACCAAATTTTTGCCTGCTACGCGCGCGGCAAGGAAGCACGCGAGCTGGCGCTGATTTTGGGCGAGGCTTCGTTGAGTGACCTCGACCGGCTCTACCTTGATTTTGCTGACACCTTTGAGAATGAGTTTGTCCGCCAGGGCGAGTTCGTCAGCCGCAGTGTCGTCGAGACGCTGGAGCTCGGCTGGCGCCTTCTTCGCCGCATCCCGCGCGCAGAGCTGAAGAGAGTTCGTCCGGAATACTTGAATAAGTATTATTAATATGAATGCAGTAAATTTTGCCGGGTTGTCATTGCGGGCGTTAGCGAAGCAATCTCAACTGAGATTCCTCGCTTTGCTCGGAATGACAGATAGAGAAAGCAAATAAACGATGAGGCTTCACGTCAATCCGAACAGGATGGAGCTGCTGCGGTTGCGCCGGCGTCTCGGCTTGGCTGAACGAGGCCACAAGCTGCTCAAAGACAAACTCGAAGAGCTCATGCGCCACTTTCTCGAAAACATCCGCAGGCTCTTTGATCTCCAGGAAGAGGTAAGCGCCAAGCTTAAAAAAATTTTTCTGTCTTTTGCCCTGGCCCGCAGCCGAAGTTCGTTCGCCGACTTGGAAAGGTTCCTTCCTCAGGGAAAGTTTGTTCTCGAAACGAAGAAAGAGCGTGTTCTCAACCTTTCCATACCCCGGTTTGAGATCAGAGAGATAGAAACGGCTGATTATGATTTGTTGAACACAGAGGCAGAGCTGGATATTGGCCTCAAGAAAACGCGCGAGATAATGAAAGATCTGCTGGAAATGGCCAGGCTTTGGAGAGCCGTTGAACTTCTCTCCTCGGAGATTGAAGTCACCCGTCGCCGGGTCAACGCGCTCGAATACATTCTCATCCCCAGCATCAAAGAAACCATTGGTTACATTTCCGCAAGACTGGAAGAAATAGAGCGTTCTTACCAAGTTCAATTGATGCGCGTAAAAGAGATTATTCGCCACCACTAATGGTGTCTTTTTCCTTAGACACTCAAAAAAAAGTGTGATTTTTAAAAAAAAGTATTGACATTTGGGAAAAATGATTTATATTACGTAATGAAAATTAGAAGAGAGAAAAGAAGAGAGGAAGCAAAAGCATAAAGATGATCACGATGGCGGGAACGTTCATCAACCTGAGGCGAAGCCGAGCGACATAGCAATGAAAATTGCTTTTCTATTCAGCTCAAAGAACGGAGTGGCGTCGTCGCTGAATCAACGGCGTATCGAAGAGAAAAGGGAGGAAGACGACCCTCCACTTGAGTGGCTCGCCGAGTGCGACTCTGACGAGACCATCTTGGCGATCGAGAGAGCGCTCGGCGAGAAGCATGATGTTTTCCCGATAGAAGCCGACGAAAATGCTTATCGCCATCTTCAAGAATTAAAACCCGACCTCGTTTTTAATATTGCCGAGCGCCTCAACGGTCCGAATCGCGAGTCGCATATTCCCACTCTCTGCGAAGTGCTCGAGATTCCCTACACAGGTTCTGACCCGCTGACTCTTGGCATCTGTCTCGATAAATCGCGGGCCAAAGAAATCCTGACTTACCATAAAATCCCGACGCCGGCCTTTTGGGTTGTCGAGCCCGGCTTAGCTCTTCCCAAAGAAATTAAGCTTCCGGTGATCGTCAAACCCCTTTATGAGGGCTCGAGCAAAGGCATCCGGAACAACTCAGTGGTAGAAGACCGGAAGGAGGTTGAAGCGCGCGTCGAAGAAGTCCAAGCCCTTTATAGGCAGCCGGTCATTATCGAACATTTTCTTGACGGCCGCGAGTTCACTGTCGGCGTGCTGGGCAATCCGCCGCGTCTGGAGATTCTGCCCATCGTTGAGATTGACCACAGTCAGCTCCCTGAGGGAGCGAACCCCATTTATTCTTACGAAGCCAAATGGATCTGGGATCAGCCCGAAAAACCTTTGAAAATTTTTAAATGTCCCGCCGCAATCAGTAAAGGTTTAAAGAAACGGATAGAAGATGCCGTCAGGAAGACCTGCGAGATTCTGAGGATTCGGGATTGGTGTCGCATCGATATTCGCCTGGATGAGAAGGGCGAGCCGAATATTCTGGAAGCCAACCCCCTGCCAGGCATCCTGCCGAATCCGGAAGACAATTCCTGCCTTCCCAAGGCCGCCCGGACGGCGGGATATTCCTATTCAGCGCTTCTTCATCGGGTGATCGATGAAGCTGCAGCGAGGTATGGATTAAAAAAAGATGGAGAGAGAAAATATTATTGTGGGGATCGCTTACAACGCTTATGATCCCGTAGTCAACCGACCCGAAGAAAGGCTTTCCGAAGCATCCGTTGCCGAGGTGGCCGAGTCTGTTTTCACGGCCCTTTCTGAGTCAGGCTACATCGCGGCTATCCTTCCGCTTCGGGAAAGCCTGATGAGCCTTCTCCGCCGCATCAGGGAGCTGAAGGTTGATGTGCTTGTCAACCTGTGCGAGGGATTCCTCGGCCGGCCTCAGCTTGAAGCCAATGTGGCGGCTGTTTTTGAGGCGCTCGGCATTGCCTTCACCGGAAATTCTTCCAAAGCCTTGGCGATCTGCCAGGACAAATTCAGGTCCAAGGCCATTCTCAATTCCTTCGGTCTTCCGACGGCCAAAGGAAGGCTGGTGAGTTCTATCGAGCAGAAGTTAGACCTTCATTTTCCCGTGATTGTCAAACCCAACCATGAGGACGCCAGCTTGGGCATCTATCAGGATTCAGTGGTCTATGACCTGCAAGCCCTGACTGAGAGAATCGGCAAAATCATCAATGACTATAAGCAGCCCGCCCTGGTTGAAGAATTTATCCAGGGACGGGAGTTCAATGTCGCTCTTCTGGAGAGCGACAAGCTCGTAGCCTTGCCTGTTTCCGAGATTGATTTTTCAGCCATGCCTGAATCTTCGCCTCACATCTGCACCTACGAAGCCAAGTGGTTCGAAGATCATATCCTCTTTGTCACCACTCCGGCCATCTGCCCCGCGCCGATCGAAGATTCCTTGCGTGAGCAGCTGCAGCAGTATGCTTTAGCTGCCTTCCAGGCCATGGGCTGCCGCGATTACGCCCGAGTGGATTTCCGGATGGCCAAGGACGGCCGGGTCTTCATTCTCGAAGTCAACCCCAATCCCGACACGAGCCTGGACGCCGGATACTGCCGGGGTCTCAAAGCAGTCGGAATGGATTACACCCAGTTTTGGAATCAGATGATCGAGAATGCTCTGCGCCGGAAAGAAGAGCCGTGGTTTAGCTCCGAGGATGTGCGGATCGAATACCCGTTTTTCTGGCAGCATGTGCTGGAGAAAGCTCTGAGCAAAAAAGGCCGGAAATGGTCCGAGCAATGAAGCAGGAAGACCGAGAAGCGGTGCTGGCGGTCGTCGAGGCTACGGACATGTTCACGCCGGTTGAACTTTTTTTTGCCCGAGAGCAGGTCGATATTTATCTCCGTCAGCCGCAGCAGCAGGACTATTTTCTGGTTGTCGTCGAGAACGAGAGCAGCAAGGTTGTCGGCTATATGTCCTACGGCCCCACCCCGCTCACCGAAGGAGCCTACGACCTTTATTGGATGGCCGTCGCGCCCGGGGAACAGGGCCGCGGCTACGGCAGAGAGCTGGTGCGCTGGCTGGAAAAGAAGGTGAGGGACGAGGGAGGGAGGATGATTTTAATCGAGACCTCTTCTCAGCCTAAGTATGAGCGCACGCGGCAGTTTTATCTTGGCTTGGACTACAAGGAAATTTCGTGCATCCCCGACTTTTACAAGCCCGGAGATGACCGGATCACTTATGTCAAATATTTTGAGTAAAAGGAGTCAGGAAAAAAATGGAAGGAGAGTGGCAACGACTTTTAAAGCGCAGTCTCAAATCTCCTGAAGAGATTGCCCGCTTCTTCAATTTAGACCTCGACAAGGTCAGGAAAGTCGCCCGACTTTTTAGGGTCCAGATAACGCCCTATTATGCCAGCTTGATCAAAAGCAAGGGCGATGCCATCTACCGTCAGGTGGTGCCGGACGTCGCAGAGCTCGAAGAGAGAGATGGTACGGCCGATCCTCTCAACGAGGATGAGGACTCTCCGGTGCCGAGCATCGTTCACCGGTATCCCGATAGGGTGCTCTTTCTCGTCTCTCACCTCTGTGCTTCCTACTGCCGCTTCTGCACCCGGAAGCGGAAAGTCGGCGATCCCAGCAAGATTCATCCCCGCTTCATCGAGGATGGGGTGGATTATATCCGCAGCCATCCTGAAGTCAGGGATGTCATCATCTCCGGCGGCGACCCGCTCATGTTCGGAGATAGAAAATTAGAATATATTTTGAAGCTCTTGCGGGAGATCTCGCATGTGGAAATCCTCCGCATCGGGACGCGGATGCCCTGTTTCCTGCCGCAGCGCATCACGCCGGAGCTCGTGGCGATGCTCAAGAAATATCATCCTCTCTATGTCAATGTCCATTTCAACCATCCCGATGAGATCACCGAAGAATCAGCCCGGGCGCTGAATCTTCTGGCTGACGCGGGAATCCCGCTCGGGAACCAGACCGTCCTTTTGAGCGGAGTCAATGACGAAGCGGCAGTGATGAAGAGATTGATGCAGAAACTTCTCACCGTCAGGGTAAGGCCTTATTACATCTACCAGGCTGATTACGTCAAGGGCACGGCCCATCTCCGGACGACGGTCGAGAAAGGGATCGAGATCATGGATTCGTTGCGGGGCTGGACCTCTGGCCTCGCCGTTCCGTATTTCGTCATCGATGCTCCCGGCGGCGGCGGGAAGATCCCGATTCTGCCTTCTTACCTTCAGTCCATCAATGATGAGCAGGTTGTCCTGCGCAATTATGCCGGCGAATTGTTCGTCTATCCGCAGACAAAGAAAGAGAAGGAAATCAAAAGGCCGCGGATCGTTCCCTGTTACAGCTCTCCCTCTCACTAAAGTCACCAAGACCAAGATTAGGGTCAAACCTACACAATTTACGGATTAGGGAAAAGAGCACTTTCTATCTCAGCGACCGTTCGCTGAAGAGGTTCATTCCAAGAGAGGACATCTTTCATCCTTCGGCAGACCTGAACGATTCCCGATTCGCTCAAACCGAAGAAATCGCCGATTTGTTTGAGAGGATAATCTGCATTTTGATGGCTGATAAAAATGGCCGCATTCCTGGAATATTTGCTGTTGCAGCCCAAGACTTTTTCGACCTCGCCGCGGATTGTAGCCAAACTGGGCGTTTTCTTAAGTTTCCGCAATAAGGGGAGTTCCCGATCTTCTTGCTTGCCGTTGAGAAATGTCCTTTTGATATGATCGATAAACTCTTCTCCTCCAAGGATCAAGGAGAGTTCCATTTTTTTGATTTGGCCGGCGTCTTCCCGACCGGCGGCAGACGACAGGTAATTCCTGTATCCCTTTTGTGCAGCATTGATTTCTCTCCCAAAATAAGCAGATATGAATGATGTGTTCAACCAAGGCGGGATCTCCCGGAGTCCGATGAATTCCCGGCAACTCGACCACGGAAATCTTCCCGGGTCATCGACAATTCCGGCTCGCAAGGGATTCAAGTGAATGTAGCTCGATAGCTCTTTGGCGTATACATCAGCATCTATAAGAATAGCTTTGAATCTCCCTTGGAAAAGGTGCCCCACTCTCGCTTGCCGCTTATTAAAGTAAATTGCATACGACGTATTGATGAAATGCATGATCTTCGAGAGATTCCCCTGTGGGGTTTCAAGCATAAGGTGATAATGGTTTTCCATGAGACAATAGGTGTGAATGACCGCGCCAAACTTCTTATTTGCTTCTGCGAGGTATGCTAAAAAATGGCGCCTATCCTGGTCCTGAAGGAAGATAGCCTGTTTCTGGTTCCCCCTGGATATTATATGGTAGAAGGCCCCTGGGTATTCAATCCGCAGTTGCCTTGCCATGTCCGCTGTCCTTGTAAAAGAGGGCTTTTCCTAAAAATAAAGACGGCAGTAAAAAAGGTTTTTTCTCAGCGGAGGAATCAAAGTGTCAATTGTGTAGGTTTGACCCCAAATATTGATTCAGCCCAAGCTTCTGGACTAATTCAAGCGCTTCCTCGTTGGAAATTCCCCGATCTTGCCGCAAAGACTCAAGGATGCGGATGATGGAGAGGGCGACCTCGGCGGTCTGGCCGACAGCCTCTCTTTTATCTTTTAAATAGGCGATCGAGTCGAAGAGCACAGCATTGGCTTCGCCGTAAGAAATAGGCTCGCGCAAGCCTCGCTGTCTCACCCACGCGGGACGAGCGAGGACATCGTTCACATGAGATTGGATGAGGTAGGTTGCCCGGCCGATGAGCTTGAGGTTCGAAGGGCTGACGTTCGTCATCGTGTTGCCGATGACTTTTCCGAGGCGCGTCATCACCGCCGTGGAGTGGGCGTTGAGGAGCATTTTGAGGCCGACCTGCTGGCCCACGCCAAAGGGGTCGTTTTCGTCTGAGAGACGAAGAGAAATAAACAGCCCCGTGGCGCCGGGAATAAAATCAGAAAATCGGGCAGCAGGTCCAGGGCCGATGACAATCAGAGCAAGCCTGGCGCCGCTCTGGAGGAAAAGGTCAGCAAACCGGCGGAAAGCATAACCCACTTTTTTTAATTCCTCTTCCTCCGGGCTGATGAGGATCATCACGCCAAGGTCGGCCTTTTTCGGGCCTCGCTTCTCGATGTTGCTCTCGGAGAAGGAAAAATCGTAGAGGTTCTGCTGGTCATTGCCGGCCCGCTTCAGGCTTTCCAGGGCCGCTTGGCGGAGATAGGGGTCTTCGATCTCTTCTTCAAAATGCTTCTGGTAGAACTCAGGGGATAGGCCGCGGAAGGGCCGGCCGAGAAAAGCCTGCCACGCTTCCTCGAGGCTCCGAGCAGGCGTCCAGACTTGAATCCAGCATTTCCTCTTCGGCTCGGTTGTTGTGTCGAGGGGATAAAGCCGGAACGTCGGGCTTCGTTCTGTGCTGTCGATAAAGACGGTGATCATCGCCTTTCGGGCAAAGTATGTGGAAAAGCGGCCCTGACTGTAAGTGTCGGCTTCGAGCGCGGTGAGATCGGCGATGGCAGGAATATTCCTTTTGACTTCTTCGAGGATGGAAGAAAATCCGCGGAGCCTTTGGTCAAGTGTCGGAGCATTGTCAAACCCAGCCTTGGCCATTTCTTTTTTGGAGAGGAGCTCTTCCATGGTCTGCTTGACGGCTTCCTGGAGTGCGTTTCCGATGACGAATGTTTCGCTCGTCGTGGCCTGCATTCGGGTGGAGCCTGTGATGGCCTGTGGGCCGGTAGTCAAGTTGATCTTGGTAATGCCCGGTTCCTCGATCACCCGGCGGCTGCGGAGGAAGGGAAGGAGCCGGTCATCAGGGTTGTTGTAGATGAAACAGAGCTTCTTCCGGGTCTCATCTGGGTCGTAAACGCCGTTTTCTTTCCACAAGTCGAGAGCGGCAAGGATCGTGCCGATGACAGAGGATGTTTCGCCGCCTTCCGTGACGCCGATGACAACATCCCCTTTTTTGATTGCTCTGTCGGCGAGCTGGAGGCGGCCGATGAGCTGAAGATCTTCAAAGCCCTCAAGCGAGCTGATCAAAGCGCGGTCGGCTCCGGTCATCTCGCCGATGAGTTCATCTTCGATGGCGGGCGAGAGGCGAAGCTTGAGTTTCGACCAGATTTTTTCGTCCGCCTTGATTTTTCTCCAGAAAGGACGCCAGAAGGAGCTTTCCATCTGCTTGGCCAGCCGGCCTGTGGCGCCGCAGCCGTAGATATAAATTTTGTTCTGGGAAAAGATGGCTTCCTTGAGGGTGGAAACGAGCGGCTCGAGGATCTGCTTATCAGAGGCCAGGGTTTCAAGGCGCCTGGCGATGTCCTCGTCCACTGAGAACAGCATCCTCAGGCCGTCGGCGACATCTTTCTGGATGCGTTCGCTCAGGTTCCAGGTTTTGGGGTGGCGCTGCTCGGTGAGAAGGGTGTGGAGCTGGAACTGGGTCTTGTTCTGGATATAGTCGATGGATTCAGACGACGCGGTAAGACCCAGGAGTTTGAGGAGGCTGACCTTGGAACCCGGCGGTGGGGCGGTCTCTTGGGGTGAGGAGGAAACGTGAGATGTTGAATTTATAAAAACGATAGAAATAATAACTATAATAAGGATAAAAAACTTCGGCTTATCCATACTGGTGTCGGTCATCGATGATGTCGCCTTTGGTCCAGTCTTTGGCCCACTGGCTGACGCGGAAGACCTTTTTCTTCCCCGCGGCGGTGGAGCAGACAACCCGGTCGAGACCGGCGTTGATGATCATTTTTTTGCAGATGAAGCAGGGGAAGGCATTGATAGGCTTGTCATCGCCGTAGACGTTGCCGTAGATGTAGATATCCCCGCCGAGCAGACTCACGCCCGCCCGGGCCGCATTGATAATGGCATTCTGTTCGGCGTGGACGCTCCGGCAGAGTTCATAGCGTTCGCCGTGGGGGACCCGCAGCTTGTCGCGGAGGCAAAAGCCATGCTCAAAGCTGTCCTTGGTTTTGCGCGGCGCGCCCGCGTACCCGGTGGAGATGATCTGGTCATCCCGGACTATGATGGCGCCGAAGGAACGGCGAAAACAGGTGCTGCGGCGGGCGACCTCTTTGGCGATGCCGAGATAATAATCGTCTTTGGAGATCCGTTTTGGATTCATAGGCATTTCTCTATTTTTCGATGAAGAGCGGCCAGCGTGCCGTCGTTGATGATGGTGATGTCGGCCAGAGCGAGACAGCGGCGCAGCTGCTGTTCTCCGGCGTCGCCGGTCATCTCTTCCTTCTCTTTGGCTATAAAATCCTTGAGAGTCGAAGCCGACTCTTCTCTTCCTCTTTTCCTGACCCTTTTGTACCTCAGCTCCACCGGCGCATCGACAGCCGCGAGAAAGAAATCCTTTTGTTTGCGGAGGAACGCGACTTCTTCGGTCGTGCGGATGCTGTCGACAACCGCCTTCTTTCCTTTGACTTTTTTCATCACCCGGCGGACCAGAATATCGGCTCCGTATCTTTTGCGTAGGGCATTTCCCAGGGCTATCAGATTATCCCGGGTGGGCTCCTTTCGCTTTTTTCTCAGCTCGTCGCGGATCAGATCGGAAAGGGAAAAGTATACATAGCCCTTTTTCATCAGGTAAGCGGCCACTTCTCCTTTTCCGGCGCCGTTCGTCCCCGTGAGGCCGATGAGCCGCGCTTTTTTTTCCACGTTGCCTCTTTTCTTTCGCACAGTCTTACCCGGCTATGTTCTCACCGCTGTTCTCTTTTTTCTCTTTTCTTGTTTTTCGTTCCTTCCCGAAGAGCAAGGCGATCAGAATGCTCAGCCCATAGAGGGCCAGCATCGGGACAGCGACGATACTCTGCGTGATCATGTCGGGGGTGGGTGTAATCACCGCGGCGATGATGAAGACGGCAAGCACGGCGTATTTGAAATTTTTAATCATCCAACGGGAAGTCACGAGGCCAAGTTTCGAAAGGAAAAAGATGAGCGTTGGCAGTTCAAACACAAGAGCGATTCCGAGGAGGACGCGCAGAGAAAAGCTGAAGTAGGCATCAACGGTCAGAACAGGCGTAAAATCCGAGCCCAGCTGGAGGAAAAAGCGGCAAGCCCAGGGGAAGACGACGAAATAGCCGAAAAGGGCGCCGAGTGAGAAAAAAATCGTCGTCAACAGGACAAAAGGAATGACATATTTCTTTTCCTTCTGGTAGAGGCCCGGGGCGATAAAATACCACAGCTGGAGGAAGATGAAAGGGGAGGTGACAAAAAGGGCGGTGAGGAAGGCCACTTTCATGTAGAGCATGAAAGGCGCCGTCAGGCTTGTGTAGGCCATTTTGACGCCTTCCGGGAGGTATCTTGTCACCGGCCTGGCCAGGATTTCATAAACGTTCTTGCTGAAGACCCAGCAGGGGATGACGGCGACAAAGATGGCGACAGCGGAGTAAAAAATTCTTTTCCTGAGGTCTTCGAGATGTTCAAGGAAGGTCATCTCGTCAGGAGATTTTCTTCCCTTCCTCATCCTCTTTGATGTCCTTTTTTAACTCTTCCTTGATTTCACGGAATTCGTCTGCTTGAATCTCTTGATCGATCTTTTCCTTGATTTCATCCGAAGCCTTGCGGAACTCCCGGATGGCTCTCCCTATGGATTTGCCCACTTCGGGAAGCTTTTTAGGCCCAAAAATAAGCAGAGCAATGGCCAGGATGATGAGAAGCTCAGGAAAGCCGATATTTCCGAACATGGGACCTTACTTGTTTCGGGATGACAAATCAAATATAGCTTTTGGCGAGGAATTAGTCAAGGAAGAGCTTTTGTCGGCAAGCATCTTCGTTTTCGTTAAAGCGCAGATTGGAGAGAGGGGCCTGTCGCGGCGCGTCCCCGTATGGGCTCGGGTGCGGGCTCGAAGGCCCGCGAACTTGCCCCCATTTCTCAGTTAGGGCGAAAGGCAGGGGGTGAAAAACCCCTATGAGTCCTGAGCGGGCACGGTTTCTCTCCGAAGGAGAGAAGAGCGAAGGACGAATGGGAGTTGATTTTCCACGCCGGGGAAAATCAACGTGTTTTGAACCCCCTGCCCGAGCCTTCCGCTTCGCCTCCGGATGGCCTTCTCCGCCCCCCCTCGCCTTAGTCTTGAAATCGGGGATTGGCGCCGCGCCACCCTGTCGAGATCTTGATTGCCACGAAAACGAAGATGCTCACTACTCACACTAAGAGCTTTACAATAAAAGGTCGGTTTGCTAAGATTAAAACTCAAAAGAGCCATGAAAAAGAAGCTTATTTTAGGCTGCTTCCTCATCCTCGTCTTCGCCCATCTTGCGGCCCGGGATGAAGACCTCTGGGATGCATCGTTAGAGAAATTTTCTTCCCTTCTTTCCCTTATCGAGGAAAATTACTACCGCAGGGTTGAGCCCGAAAAACTCATCTATTCTTCGATCAAGGGGATGCTCGAAACGCTTGACCCTCATTCGTATTTTCTTGACCCTGACAGTTTCTCGCGCATGCGCGAGGAATACACGGGAAAGTACTACGGCTTGGGCATCCAGATCTCCAAGCAGGAAGACAACCTCGTCGTCATTTCGCCCATCGAAGGGACGCCGGCGAGCCGCCTGGGCATCCTGCCCGGAGATATCATCTCGCACATCAACGGCGAAAGCACAAAGCCGATATCAAGCTTGGAGGCGATGCAAAAGCTCAGGGGGCCTAAAGGAACTAAAGTCACCATAACCATCGTCCGAGAGGGGCTGGAGAAGCCCTTCGAGTTGACCATCGAGCGGGAAGAAATACCGCTGCGAAGCGTCCCTTATGCCTTCATGATCAGAGATGACGTAGGCTACATCTTTATCCGCAACTTCGCTGAGACGACAACAGAGGAATTTGAAGAAAAGATGAAGGTTCTCGGCGAGCAGGGAATGAAAAAACTCATCCTCGACTTAAGAAGGAATAGCGGCGGCCCCTTTTTCCAGTCCATCGAGATTTCCGATAAGTTCCTGCCCAAAGGAGACCTGATCGTTTCCATCAAAGGCCGCAATAAAGTTTATAACAGAGAATTCAGGGCCTTCAGAGATAATCAGTATGAGAATATTCCTCTCGTTATCCTGATCAATCGAGGAAGTGCCAGCGCCTCGGAAATCGTCAGCGGCGCTGTCATGGACAATGACCGCGGGTTGCTCGTCGGCGAAGACTCCTGGGGGAAAGGGCTCGTCCAGACTGTTTTCCCTTTGGGCGACAGCCTCGCTGTTGCCCTGACCACGGCGAAGTATTTTACTCCGAGCGGGAGATCAATCCAGAGAGGCTATGAGCATATCGAGGATTACATGCTCTACAAGAAAGCGCCCGAGGAACAAAGGGAGGTAAGATACACGGCCAAAGGAAGGAAGGTCCTTGGGCAAGGAGGGATCACGCCGGATTTCGAAGTTTCTTTCACTCTGGCGCCGTTGACGGCGGAATTGATGATCAAGGGGACCTTTTTCAGCTATGCCCGCAAGTTTGTCGGTCACCAGACTGGATTGTCCAAGAATTATATCTTTCCGCGTGAAAAGGAGAAGGCCGGAAATCCCAATGTGGAGAAGATTCCTGTTGGGAAGGATTTCGTCGTTGACGCCAAAGTCGTCGAGGATTTTAAAGGCTATCTCAGGCTGAACAATATATCCTTCGACGAGGCGAAGTTCGGGGAGTCAGAAGCAGAAATCAAGAGAGAGCTGGAACGGGAGATCTTTTCTTCCGTTTGGGGGATCGAAGAAGGCACGAAGGTCTACCTGAAAACAGACGCCGCGGTCCTGAAAGCCCTGGAAGTTATGCCCGAGGCAGTCAAATTGCTTGAAAATACAAATTCTCGTTAAAAGCGGGGGAATCCTCGGTTCCCTCTTTTTCCCATGAGTCTTCAACGGAGGATTTAAGAATGAAAATCGCCCTGGCTTCTGATCACGCTGGTTTTGACCTCAAGGAAGGAGTTCTGGCCTACCTAAGGCAGAAAGGGATTGCCTTCAAGGATTTTGGCTGCGGTCCGGGTGAGACCGTGGACTATGTGGACTACGGCGACCGGGCCATGGAAGGTATCCTTGCGGGAGAGTGCGACCGGGCCATCCTGTTTTGCGGCACAGGCTTAGGGATGGCCATCGTGGCTAATAAATTCAAGGGGATCAGAGCAACTCCCTGCTGGAATATTTATACAGCCGAGATCAGCCGCAAGCACAATGATTCAAATTGTTTAGCTCTTGGCGGAAGGGTTCTTATTCTCGAGGAAGCCTTGGCCATCGTTCGAGCCTGGCTTGAATCTCCCTTCGAGGGAGGCCGGCACGAGCGCCGGGTCCGGAAAATTTCTGAGCTCGAGAGAAAGAATTTCAAGGAATAAAAAAGGAGAAAACGCCATGACTTCCTTTTCCGAAAAAATTTTTTCGTTAGGGCAGAAGATCGAACAGAATAACCGCTGGAGACAGGGGGAATCTTTCAACCTAATTCCCTCAGAGACAACCCCCTCGCTTCTTGTCAAGCTGTGCGAGATTTCCGATCCCTCGGGCCGGTATGCTGAGCACAGGACCATGAAAGGAGAGGAAATCTATTTTTATCAGGGGACTGATTTCATCCGGGATGTAGAAATCGAAGCCCAGAAGGAGTTGGGTCAATTTTTCCGGTGTTCTGATGTCGAACTGAGGCCCATCAGCGGACAGATGGCCAACGAAGTCGTGTTCAAGGGAATGGTTCGGTTCATCAACCGTAATCGGCCGGAGGGCCAGCCGATGCGGAAGATGCGGCTGGTGATGAATAACGAGCTGACCAAAGGCGGTCATCTCAGCTCCCAGCCCATGGGAGCGCTCTTCAATTTCGTGGACGAAAACCCGAAGACCGGAAAAGAAAATGTCCTCAACTTCCCTGTCTCCCAAGATAATCCCTATAAAACGGATCTTGACAAGTTGGGTGAACTCCTGGAGGAGCATAGGCCGGAGCTCGTTATTTTCGGCAAGAGCATGTTCCTCTACCCCGAGCCTGTGGATTTTGTCGCCCGGCTGGTCAAAGGATGGCCGGAACGGCCTGTGATCATGTATGACATGGCCCATGTCCTCGGGCTCTACGGCGCCTTTCAAGAGCCTCTTCCGGAAGGAGCTGACGTCATCACCGGCAGCACGCATAAAACCTTTTTTGGCCCGCAGAGGGGCATCATCGCCGGCAACTTTCCTTCGGGGAGTCCTCTCCGAAACTTTTGGCTGGATGTCAAAAGCCGGGCTTTTCCCGGGTCGACGAGCAATCACCATTTGGGAACTCTCTTAGCCCTGCTCATGGCGACGTATGAAATGAACGCTTTTAAAGAAGAATACCAGACGAAGGTCAGGCAGAATGCCAAGGCCTTCGCCCGCGCGCTCAAGAATTATGGGATTCCGGTCGAAGGCGATGAAAAGGATGGGTTCACCGAGACCCATCAGGTCCTGATTCGCGTCCGCGCTTACGGGCCGGCTCAAGAAGTCGCTCGGCGCCTGGAGGAGAATAACATTGTCACCAACTACCAGGCGCTTCCTGACGATGAGACATTCCTTGATGCCAGCGGAATCCGCACGGGCGTGCAGGAGATGACTCGCTTTGGCATGGCGGAGAAGGATTTCGATGCGCTGGCAGGCTATGTCGCCGAGGTCGTCATCAGAAACAAAAAGGTCAAGGAAGAGGTGCGGAGGCTGCGCCGGAATTACCTTGAGATGAAATTCTGCGTTCCTCTCAAGGATTCGCTTCCTGTGGCCGCAAAAATCCTGAAAAGCATTTTTCCCCGGCCCGGGTTGATCGAGCATCTCGTCGAGGAATTAACGAAATAAATAACATGAAAGCGTTGGTCATCGGTTCAGGCGGCAGAGAGCATGCCCTGGCCTGGAAGATCTCTCAGAGTCCGCAGGTCGAAAAACTTTACTGCGCACCGGGAAACCCCGGGACGATGAGCCTCGGCGAAAATGTGCCCATTGCTGATTCTGATATCGCGGGGCTGGCTGATTTTGCGGCGGAGAAGAAAATTGACTTGACCCTTGTTGGCCCGGAGCTTCCGCTCACTTTAGGCATCGTCGACGAGTTCGTCGGGCGGGGCCTCGGCATCTTTGGCCCCAACAAAAAGGCAGCAGAGCTCGAAGGAAGCAAAATTTTTGCCAAGCAGTTCATGGAGCGCCACCGGATTCCGACAGGGCGATTTAGAGTGGCTGAATCCCCAACTCAAGCCCTGCGGATCCTCAAATCCGGAGAATTTTTCTTCCCTCTTGTGGTCAAGGCCGACGGCCTGGCTGCGGGCAAAGGCGCCATCGTCTGCCCCAGCCTCCGCAAGGCCGAGGAAGCCGTGGATATGATCATGGTGAAGAAACAATTCGGGGAGGCGGGGAAAAGACTCGTCATAGAGGAATTCCTCAAGGGGAAGGAGGTTTCCTTTATCGTCATCTCTGACGGGGCCAAAATGCAGCCTCTCGTGACGACCATGGACCATAAAGCCGTCTACGACGGAGACAGAGGGCCAAACACGGGCGGAATGGGCGCCATTTCGCCTTCGCCGTTCATATCCCCGGAAATGTTCTCAGGTGTCATCAATAATATTGTCTTTCCCACTATCAACCGGATGCGCGAAGAGGGGAGGAAATACAAAGGCATTTTGTATGTCGGCCTGATGCTGACAGAAGAGGGGCCGAAGGTCCTGGAATACAACTGCCGGTTCGGAGATCCGGAAACACAAGTCCAGATGCTGCGGCTGGAGTCTGACCTTGTCGAAGTCCTTCTCCACGCTCTCGAAGAGAATGTTCTCGAGCAAGAGATTCACTGGAGCGCCAGGGCCTCGGGTTGCGTTGTTTTGGCGTCGGGCGGCTATCCCATTGCCTACGAGAAGGGCAAATTGATCAACGGCCTGAAGGAGCTATCTGCCATGCCCGGGATCACCGTTTTCCATGCTGGGACGAAGTTCGAAAACGGAAAATACTACACGAACGGCGGAAGAGTGCTGGATGTCTGCGGCTCGGGGAAAACGCTGGCTGAGACCATGGAAAATATTTACAGCGCCATCTCCGGCATTTCCTTCGTGGGGATGCACTACCGGCGGGATATTGGAGCCGTGAAATAGGAGGAAAATATGGACGTTGCCATTTTTGTCGGGAGCGAATCAGACTATGACGTCATCAAGGACGGCCTCGACCTGCTCAAAGAGTTCGGTGTTTCGCATGGCTTCGAGGTAACGTCCGCTCACCGTTCGCCCGAACGGACGAGGAAGCTGATCGCGAGCTTCGAGGAGAAGGGAGTAAAAGTCTTTATAGCTGTCGCCGGCAGAGCCGCCCATCTGGCAGGATTTGTCGCAGCCCATACTCATGCGCCCGTGATCGGCGTTCCGCTGGAGAGCGCCGGCCTCGCCGGTCTGGATGCCCTTCTTTCCACTGTTCAGATGCCCAAAGGAATTCCTGTGGCCACGATGGGGCTGGGCAAGGCGGGTGCTTTCAATGCCGCCCTCCTTGCTGTGCAAATCTTGAGCCTGAAGAATCCCCGCCTGAAGAAAAAATTAGGAAATTACAGGAAAAACCTTGCTTCTCAGGTAGAAAAAGCCTCGAGTAAAATTCGCCAGCAGAAATGACCTCTTTTTCCATCCAGAATTTCGGCTGCCGGGTAAATCAAGCCGAAGCCTTTTCCTGGGCCGAAGAGTTTGAGCTCGGAGGGCTGAGGCTGGAGGAGGATTCGACCAGAGCCGATTTGGTGGTCGTCAACACCTGCACCCTGACAAGCCGAGCGGATCGAGATGTCCGCAAATTCATCAGAAAAATTTGCCGTTTAAACCCTAAGGCCAGGCTGATTATCGCAGGCTGTTCCGTCGACGGCGGAAGAGCAGAATTCGAGAAGATCCCCCAGGCGCGGCTGCTCCTTTCCAATGGAGAAAAAGGAGGTCTTACGTCGCGGGTCCTTTCCGAAACCCCTGGCCGCCGAGCCGGTTTTTCTCAGCCCTTGCGTTCTCGAGCCCTGCTCAAGGTCCAGGACGGCTGCGATTTGCGCTGCACTTTCTGTGTCATTCCTTATGTCAGAGGGAAGAGCCGAAGCTTTGACAGAGAAGACATCCTCTCCAGGGCGAAAAAATTCGTCCGTCAAGGGTTTAGAGAAGTTGTGCTTTGCGGAATCCATCTTTCCTCATATGGGCACGACCTTCGGCCGAAAGGCTCTCTCATCGAATTGCTGCAGGCGTTGGTGGAGCTTGAAGGGATGGGCAGGATTAGGCTGAGTTCCCTCGACCCCCGTTTCTTAGACGACAAGCTCATTGACTTTATCACCAGCAGCCAAAAAATATGCCCTCACTTTCATCTCTCCTTGCAGCATGGCTCCGACCGTATCCTCAAGCTCATGGGACGGGAATCGCGTGTTTCTGGGTATGAGCAGATTCTCTCCCGGTTGCGGCAGAACTCTCCCGCAGCTTCGCTCGGGGCAGACATCATCAGCGGTTTTCCAGGTGAGTCGGATGAGGATTTCAACGAGACTTTTGATTTTCTCCAGAATTCGCCGCTGACGTATTTCCATGTTTTCACTTACTCCCCGCGGCCGCACACTCCTGCAGAAGGCTGGCCCCAGGTCGAAGAACACCTCAAGCGCGAGAGGTCGTCGCTGCTGAGAAACCTGTCTGAAGAAAAGCGCCGGACCTTTCGCCTGGCTTTCCTGGGCCAAGAGCTCGAGGGGGTCGTCGTCAAGAAAAACGATGTCGGCGGAGAGGCCCTGACCTCAAATTATATTGACGTTCATGCTCTTTTTTGCCCTAACAGGCCGGGTGAAGAGGTGAAGGTGAAGATTTCCCGGGTTGAATCAAAACAGACCTGGGGAGAGATTGTGGGATAGAGAAAGCGTACCCTCAATGAAAAAAATTCAGCTTCTCCCTCCAGAAATCTCCCAGAAAATTGCCGCCGGCGAAGTTATCGAAAGGCCCTTTTCCGTGGTCAAAGAGCTCGTCGAGAATAGCATCGACGCCGGCGCTTCGGAAATCAGGGTAGAGCTTCAGGCAGGCGGGAAAAGGTCTATCAAAGTCCAGGATAACGGAGCTGGAATGAGCCGGGAGGATGCCCAGCTCTGTTTTGAAAGGCACGCGACGAGCAAGATCTCGATCGAGCAGGACCTGGAAAAAATATCGACTCTGGGATTCAGGGGCGAGGCCCTCGCCAGCATCTCTGCCGTTTCCGAATTGGTCCTTAAAACTTCGGACGGCGAGGGGGAGATGGGGATACGGATTGAGCGAAAAGGCGGAGAGCTTGTTTCAGTTCAGGATGCCGCCTTTCCTCGAGGCACGAGCGTTGAGGTCAAGGATTTGTTCTTTAACCTGCCGGCGAGGCGGAAATTTCTTCGCTCCGACCACTCCGAGCTGAGTCTGATTGTCCGCTATTTGAGCGGCGTGGCCTTGGCCTTTCCTGAAGTCAGGTTTTCTTTGACTCACTCGCGGCGAGAAATACTAAACTGTCCTCAAGTGGGAAGCTGCGAGGAGAGGATTTTTCAACTCTATGGGAAGGACGTCCTGGAGAAACTCATGGAGATCGATTTCGAGGAAGGAGAAAGCCGCATCTATGGATACGGATCTCGGCCTCCCTCTGGAAAGGCGGATAAAACCCTTCAGCTCTTTTTCGTCAACAGACGGCTTGTAAAGGACCGTGTCCTTCAGGCTGCGCTCAATCAGGCTTATCGAGGATTCCTGGAAAAGAATTTGTTCCCTGAAGCCTTTCTTTTTCTGACTCTTCCTTATGCCGAAGTGGATGTGAATGTTCATCCGGCTAAAGCGGAAGTCCGGTTCCGGGATGGTCAGTTCATTTTTCGCCTTGTGCTCCGGGGTGTAGAAAAGGCCATGCTCAAAGACAGCGGGATTAAAGAGGTTTATCCTTCCGAGAAAGGCGCGAGCCTCGAGTCCCGGGTAGAAGAAGCAGCGACATCAAGAGCTTTTCTGAAAACGGAAAGGCCGGGGATGCAGGCTCAGATGTTATTTCCTCCGGCGGCAGAGTCCAGGACAGGCAAGGCATATCCTCACGTTTTGGGCCAATATTTGAACACCTACATCGTGGCTGGCGGCGAAGAGGGGCTTTTCATCATCGACCAGCACAACGCTCATGAAAGAGTTCTGTTCGAAAAATACAAAGAGATCGATGCCCAAAAACGCTGGCCCCAGAAGATCCCGCTGATTCCTCTTCTCTTTGACCTTTCTCCTTCTCAGGCCTTGAGCCTGGAAAAAAACCAGTCCCTTCTCGAAGAGGCCGGTTTCAGAGTGGAGGCCATGGGAGGAAGAACGTTCGCGATCAACGGCTTCCCTGACATCTTCGAACCGGAAGCCGCCGAGGAGGTTTTCCTAACTCTCCTTGAAGAAATGGGGGAAGAAGAGATGGAGAGAAAACGAGAGAAGCTTCTTGCCACCTTAGCCTGCAAGACAGCGATCAAGGCGAATGAGGTTCTCCCGCAAGAGAAAATGGATTATCTGATCGAGGAGCTTTTCAAGACGTCCAATCCATCGATTTGCCCTCACGGCAGGCCGGTGATTATCAAGGTCGATAAAAATCAGATCGAAAAAGGCCTCAAACGGATTTCCTGATATAAAAGGAAGAAATCTGGCGCGCCTGGAGAGACTCGAACTCCCGACCCGCTGCTTAGAAGGCAGCTGCTCTATCCACCTGAGCTACAGGCGCGTTCATGCTTCTCGTTTATGAATGCAAGCGAAACGCGGCATTCTGGCCCAAAAGGGTCATTCCGAGCGAAGCGAGGAATCTCAAGCCGGGATCGCCACGGCATCTTCCATGCCTCGCGACGACTTCGCCGGATTGCAGCGTCGCTTTGCTACTCGCAATAGCTTGCCTCTTTCGCCATAGAAGAAAATCGGGGAGATCGGATTTGAACCGACGACCTCCTGCTCCCAAGGCAGGCGCGCTAACCAGGCTGCGCCACTCCCCGCCGGCGCGTATCAAAAAATCTCACGCTTTTCTGCGTTTTGACCTGAGGTGAATCCTAATTTTTGAGCCTGGTCATCTTAGCAAAATGGCCATTCCTTGTCAATTTGCCGAATTGAGTCATCTAAAATCTAACCCTGGAGGGTGTCATCTTGTCATAAATAATCTAACCGTAGATGGGGCAAATGGGGACGGTTCTCCAGGAGAACCGTCTCCTGAAAGATGCTTTGTGGCTGTGGGGACTCGCTTCGGGTTAGGGTAATAACCCCTTCAGGTGAGAACCTGAGGATAAAATTCACCTTCAAAATCCTCTCTATGGGTGATTGACCCTGTCCTGCGATAACTGCAATCATATGAGCCGTTGGAAATGAATCACCTTCTCGTGGAAAATAATGTTATATCGGAGAGAGAGAATTTGGCCGGAAGCGACGTCTTAGTTACTGAGAATCTTGTTTGTGACCAAAATTGTCAATATTATCTTGACAAATTTTGGCAAATCTACTATTTTGGAAAAACTTTTTAAAAATGGGATCGAACTTAGGCGAACTGCTCCTTCGTGAAAAAGTCATCACTCCGGACCAGTTGAAGTCCGCTTTGGATATGCAGAAGGAAAAAGATGTCCCCCTTCAGACAGCGATCGTTTCGCTCGGTCTGATTTCCGAGGAAGAAATGGCTCAAGCCCTAAGCCGGCAGCTCGGCTATCCTTATATCGACCTCGACCAGTTTGAAGTCTACCCGGACGTTATCAACCTCATCCCCGTCGAAATTGTCAAGAAATACATGATCATGCCCATCCACCGCATCCGCTCGTTTCTGACTCTGGCCATGGTCGACCCGACGGATTTGGAGGTCATCGAGGACGTTCGTTTTCGGACAGGTTTGAGCATCCAGCCGGTCATCGCTTCCGAGACCGGAATTATGAACGCCATTAACAAGTACTATGGTTCCTCCAGCGCCCTCAGGGTGAAGAAGATCATTGAAGACATAGCGTTAGCGGATGACACCCGGGTGAATATTATCGAGGAGGAGAAGGAAGATTATGATGTCGAGGAGCTGGTCCATTCCACAGAAGAAGCTCCCATCATCACTCTCGTCAACACCATCTTCGTGGATGCCATCAAGAAAGGGGCCAGCGATGTTCATTTTGAGCCCTATGAGCAAAGCTTCCGCGTCCGTTTCCGCATGGATGGCATCCTCCATGAGATGATGAACCTGCCCATGAAATTCAAGAGCCCGGTCATCTCCCGCGTCAAGATTCTATCGAACCTGGATATCGCCGAAAAAAGACTTCCTCAGGACGGCCGGATCAAGATGAAGGTTAAGCTGGAGAACGGCGGCCGCAAGGAAGTGGATATGCGAATTTCAGCGCTGCCGACAATATTCGGAGAAAAAATCGTCGCCCGAATCCTCGACCGTCAGATGCTGAAACTCGACTTGACAGAGCTGGGCTTCGAAGAGGAACCTCTGGAGGTCTTTAAAGAAGCCATCAGTAGGCCATGGGGAATTATCCTGGTCACAGGGCCAACGGGAAGCGGAAAAACCAACACCCTTTATTCCGCGGTTTCCAATTTGAACGCTTTGGAGAAAAATATCCTGACGGCTGAAGACCCGGTGGAATTCAGTATTTCGGGAATCAACCAGGTCCATATCAAAGAGGATATCGGGCTGGATTTCGCCCGCTGCCTGAGGTCGTTCCTGCGGCAGGACCCCGATATCATGCTGGTCGGAGAAATGCGCGACTTTGAGACGGTGGACATCGCCATCAAGGCCGCTTTGACCGGACATCTTGTTTTCTCAACCGTCCATACCAATGATGCCGCGAGCACAGTCATCCGTTTGGTCAACATGAATGTCGAACCGTTCCTGATTGCCGACTCTGTGATTTTAGTTGTGGCTCAGAGACTCGTGCGATGTCTCTGTCAGAAATGCAAAGTTCCCCACAAACTTCCGACGAAAGCTCTAATAGATGTCGGGTACACGGCCCAGGAAGCGGAAAAAGTTCAAGTGTGGAAGCCCCAGGGGTGCGAATATTGTAACAACACAGGCTATAAAGGAAGAACAGCTCTTTTTGAGGTCATGCCCATTGATGACGACATCCGGGAGCTCATCCTGGTGAGGTCCCAATCCCGGGAGATCAAGAAGAAGGCCATGGAGAAAGGCATGATCACCCTTCGGCGAAGCGGCCTGATCAAGATTAAAAATGGCATAACCTCGCTTGAAGAAGTGCTCAGGGAGAGCGTCAAAGACCAATAAGGAGAAGACAAAATGGCCAAAACAATTCAGGAGTTCTTAGAAATTACGGTCAAAGAAGACGCCAGCGATTTGCATATCACGACATATATTCCCCCGCGGATCCGCGTGGATGGAGTTTTGAAATCGATTGACCATCCCGCTCTGACCCCTTCGGAGACGAAACAGCTCATCTACAGCGTGCTCACAGACAGGCAGAAGAAGCACTTTGAGGAGAAGCTCGAGCTTGATTTCTCGTTCGGAATCAAGGACCTGGGCCGGTTCCGGGCCAATGTTTTCATGCAGAAGGGCGCGGTGGCAGGAGCCTTCCGGCGATTTCTACCGACGATGTGGAGTTTCGCCCAGCTCGGCATTCCCCAGCGGATTGGTCAGCTCTGTTATCTGCCCAGGGGGTTGGTCCTGGTGACAGGTCCCACGGGCTGCGGAAAATCGACCTCGATCGCCTGCATGCTCGACCATATCAACCATGAGCGAGCTGTCCACATCGTCACCATCGAAGATCCGATTGAGTACTATTTTGTTCCCAAGAAGTCCATCATCAACCAGAGAGAGCTTTTCGTGGATACTCTGTCCTATGCCAATGCCCTGCGGTCTGTTCTGAGAGAAGACCCGGATGTGGTTTTTGTCGGAGAAATGAGGGATTACGAGACCGTGGAAGCCTGTCTCCGCGTTGCCGAAACAGGCCACCTCACTTTCTCAACCCTGCACACGAATTCTGCGGCCGAGTCCATCTCCAGGATCATCGATATTTTTCCGTCCCAGTATCAGTCCCAGATACGAATTATGCTCTCGATGTCCCTGGAAGCTGTGTTAACCCAGGCTCTTCTGCCTCGGGCGGACGGGAAAGGCCGGGTGCTGGCTATGGAAATTCTCATCCCCAATGTCGCCATCCGCAACCTGATTCGAGAAAACAAAATCCATCAGATCTACTCGTCCATGCAGATGGGGCAGGAGAAATTCGGGATGCAGACGTTCAACCAGTCGCTGGCCAATCTTTATTTCAGAAAATTGATCACGTATGAGACGGCCATGAGCGTGACCTCCTTCCCTGAGGAATTGACAGACATCATCCAGAGAAGAGAGGGATTGAAGACGAGTTCAGGCAAAACGTTCCAGGAATCCATAAGAAAATAAAAGGGGTGAAACATGGCTACCTATGTCTGGAAAGGCAAGAATCGTTATGGAGATTTAGTGGGCGGCGAGAGAGTCGCGACCTCTGTCGAAGAAGTCACGCGGCTTCTCCAGAAAGAACAAATCACCGTCATCAACGTAACCGCCAAAAGGCTGGGCATCTCCATTCCTTTTCTTAAAAGAGAAAAAGTCAAACTCAAGGAGCTGGCCGTCTACAGCCGTCAGCTTTCTGTCCTGATTGACGCTGAGCTCCCGCTCATGCAGAGCCTTAGCATTTTGGCCGAGCAGACGAAGAACAAATATTTCAAAAGGGTTATCACCACCGTCAGGGAAGATGTCGAGGCAGGATCGACGCTGAACCAGGCGAAAAGAAAATTTCCCAAGGCTTTCGATGACCTTTACTGCAACCTGATCGCCTCGGGAGAACAGAGTGGCTCGCTGGACATCATGCTCCGGCGCTTGGCGGAATTCATCGAAAAAATCGTCAGACTGCGGTCCAAAGTCAGGCAGGCCATGATTTATCCGGCGGCCATTGTGACGTTCGCCATTTTCGTGGCCATCTTCCTGTTGTGGAAAGTCATCCCTGTTTTCGCCACGATTTTTACAGAACTTGGAGCCCAACTTCCCATGTTAACAGCGACTGTTATAGGACTCAGCCGTTTCGTCTCCAAATACATTATCTTTATCTTTTTGGGACTTGTTGGCCTGGTCGTAGGCTTCCGTCAGTTCCGGAAAACCCAGCAGGGGAGATGGGTTGTCGATCGCGGGCTCCTCAAGCTGCCTCTTTTTGGAGAGCTCTTGAGAAAGGTTTCCATATCCCGAATCACGCGAACCTTGAGCACCCTCGTTTCCGGCGGCGTTCCGATGCTGGAGAGTCTGCGGATCACCTCATCGACAGCAGGGAATGTGCTTCTCGAATCGGGCATCATGGACGCGCGAAGGCTCGTGGCTGAAGGCAAGAGTTTGACTGAGGCCTTTAAAGAAACGGGGCAGTTTCCCTTCATGCTGACTCAGATGGTGAGCGTGGGCGAGGCCACAGGAACACTGGATGAGATGATGACCAAATTGGCTGATTTCTATGATGAGGAAGTCGATGCCTCGGTTTCGTCCCTTCTCTCGGTCATGGAGCCGGTTCTTCTCATCCTTGTCGGAGGCATGGTGGGCTCGCTGGTTATTTCCATGTATCTGCCAATCTTCAGCCTTATGCAGCAGTTCTGAGGTCAGATGAAAACCCAAAAGAGGCATATCTTCTGGTTTATCCTGATCCGTCTGATTGTGGTCACCTCTATCCTTGTATCCGTGGTGATCATTCAGTCCTCGACGGCCGCTTTTATTCCCGTTATTCCTTTTTATTATATGCTGGTTTTGGCTTATCTCGTGTCGCTTTTCTTTTTGGGCCTTTATTTGTGGTGGAAACAGTACACCTTTCAGGCTCACCTCCAAATAGGTTTTGACCTTCTGCTGATCACTGCCCTGGTCTATATATCCGGAGGCCTTTCCAGCTCCCTTTATTTGCTCTATATTTTTGCCGTTGTCGCGGCGAGCATCGTCCTTTCCAACCGTACGGCTTATCTGACAGCCGGCATTGCTGCCGTTCTCTTCGGGTTTCTTGTGGACGGGTTGTACTTCGGCATCATCCCTTATTTCAGCCCCGACCAGTACCGGGAGCTTTCCTTGGGCCTTATTCTTTTCACTATTTTTCTGGCCTGGAGCCTCTTTTTTCTCATGGCGTTCTTGTCCAATTACCTCACCAACAGCTTGCGTAAGGCAAGGAAGGAACTCCTCCTCGCTCAGAAAGAGCTGGAGATCAAGGAAAGATTGGCCCAGGCCGGACGGATTTCAGCTCAATTGGCTCATGAAATCCGAAATCCGCTGGCAGCCATCTCAGGTTCGGTCCAGGTGCTTCGAGACGAGCTCGATCTCAACGAGGAACAGAAAAGCCTCATGGACATCGTCCTCAAAGAGTCCGAGCGGGTGTCGCAGTCGATCGAGCAGTTCCTGGATTTAGCCTCTCCGGGCAAACAGGTCTTCGCTCCGATGAACCTTGCCGGGGTCTTACAAGAGACTTTGGCCTTGCTCAATGCCGGCGGCGAGCTCAACGGACGTTACCGTTTGGCCGGAAACTTCGATACTTCGAGGTTGGTCTATTATGGAAACCCCAACCAGTTCAAGCAGATTTTCTGGAACCTGACCAAGAATGGTTTGAAAGCCATGCCTGAGGGCGGGACGCTGACAATAGACTTTTTCCAGGACAAAAAAAAGGCCGTCAGGATCCGTTTTGCCGACACAGGCCGGGGCCTTAAGGAAGAAGAAAAAAAGCATCTTTTCGAACCGTTCTTTTCTCGGTTTGAAAACGGCAGAGGGCTGGGCTTGGTTGTCGTCCGCCGTATTGTCGACGATTATGATGGAAAAATTGAGGTTCGCTCGGAACCCGGACAGGGGACAGAGATCATCCTGACGTTTCCGGCGCGGGAGGCACGGGCAAGAGCCGCCGCCTCAGGAATAGCGCCAAATTAGCTCGGTTTTGTGAGAGATAAAGATGGAAAACATTCTTGTTATTGATGATGAAAAAAGCCTCCTTGACCTTCTGGCTGTTGTTTTAAAAAAGGAAGGTTATCGAGTCAGGACCAGCCTGGCGCCGGCCAAGATTTTCGACCTTCTCGAAAAAGAGGATTTTGACCTCCTCATCTGCGACATTAAGCTGCCGCAGATAAGCGGCATGGAAATTTTGAAATATGTCCGGGAGAATAAACCCGAAATTCCGGTTATCATGATCACCGCTTACGGGAGCCTGAAACAGGCCGTCGAAGCCCTCAAAGCCGGAGCCATAGATTATATTCTTAAGCCCTTTGACGTGGAGGAATTGAAGATCATCATCGCTCAAGAGCTGGAGAAGAGAAGGCTCAAGGAAGAAAACATTCTGCTCAAGCGAAATCTGCAGGAGAAGTATTCTTTCGAGAACATGATCGGAAAAAGCAAGGCCATGCAGGAGATCTACAGCCTGATCGAAAAAACCTCGGCCACAGATTCGACCGTTCTCATCAGCGGAGAAAGCGGGACCGGCAAGGAAATGGCGGCCCGGGCCATTCATCTTTTGAGCCGGCGAAGTGAAAACCCTTTTGTGTCGATCAACTGCGCGGCCCTGCCGGAGAGCCTTCTTGAGAGTGAACTCTTCGGCCATGCCAGAGGATCTTTCACCGGGGCTGTGGCTGACAAAAAGGGGATGTTTGAGGTCGCGACGAGGGGAACTCTTTTTCTGGATGAAGTTGGCGAGACGTCTCCCTGGACCCAGGTGAAGGTTCTCCGGGCGCTCCAGGAGAGAAAAATCCGCCGGGTGGGCGGCACAGATGAGATTCCTGTGGATGTGCGAATTATCGCTGCCACCAACCAGGATTTAAAGAAAAGAATCGAAGAGGGAAAATTCCGTGAGGAGCTCTATTACAGGCTGAATGTCATTTCTTTTGAAATGCCTCCCTTGAGGAAGAGAGTTGAAGATATCCCGCTCTTGGTCAGTCGTTTTCTCCAGAATTACTGCCAGAAAATGGGCAAAAAGATGAAGAGGGTTGCCCCGGAAGTGATCAGCTATTTTGAAACTTATGCCTGGCCGGGGAATGTCAGGGAGCTTGAGAATGTTATCGAGAGGATTGTGGCCATCGAAGACAGAGAAACCATAACAGCGGCAGCCCTGCCCCGGGAGATGATCTCGCCTCCTAAAAGGGTAGCCGTTGAGCGCTTAATCCCGCCGGGGTTCAATCTAACGAATCATCTCGATGAGGTTTCTAAGGCTTATATCAACGAGGCGCGAGTGCTGGCGGGCGGAAATTTGCGCAAAACAGCCTCCCTTCTCGGAATAAGCTACCGGTCTTTAAGGCACCTGATCACAAAATATAGGCTAAGAGAGGCTGGAAAGATGGAGAGAGAAGCTGCTCAGCAAGAATATAAGCCTCTCCATTAAAAGCGCCGGATTATGTCAATAAATGACAAAAATTGTCATCTTTTAACTGCTGGGTGAGACGTATGTTTTATAATTCTATTGTTTTCAGTTACTTAAATTTATTAATCATGGCACGGATATTGCTAAGAATAAAGTGCCCATAAAATCTGGGTTAACATTACCTGGTGGACAATAAAGTCCGCGAGGAATAAGGAGGTTTTAATGTTAAAAAAGATTAGAGGCTTTACACTGATTGAGTTGCTCATCGTTGTCGC
>Ga0315280_10001558_pt1 | contig 39085 bp, 30 predicted proteins | sample YL17G06_40_MG_FD_203697 | JGI IMG/M metagenome (GOLD analysis project Ga0315280, IMG submission 203697) | Sediment microbial communities from Yellowstone Lake, YNP, Wyoming, USA - YL17G06_40 | ecosystem: Environmental > Aquatic > Freshwater > Lake > Sediment | place: USA: Wyoming | collected... | reverse complement strand
TTACCTATTTCCCGCAAAGAACCGAAGGGGGGCAGCAGAAACCCTTGGGGAAATAGGTAACTGTCCCCAGCGGCCGGTCCCCTACCGGGGTTGCTGAAGGGCGATAGGGGACGCCTTCGTCCGCCGACGCCTTCGTCCGCCGGAGCGGAACTGCCCACTTCGCCGTAGCGCAGCCGAGACGGCTGCGCTACCGATCGTGCCGTAGGGCAGGCGTCTCGCCTGCCTTCGGCTACGAAGGCTGAATCGTCGTCCGCGAAGGCGGATTCCTCGCGGAGTCTACCCTGAGCGAAGCCGAAGGGCTCGGAATGACATTTTCCTTGCCTTACGCATAATCCGGGTCTAACAGAATCGATTGGTGGGTGCCGTCATTCCGAGCCTGGCTCGCGCTTGCGCGAGCTCCGGAATGCGGCGCCGAGCGCCGCATCAAGCGAGGAATCTCAGTCCCGCTCAAGCACGCCGAGACCCCTCGCTGTCGCTCGGGGTGACATTATGCCAAGGTCTTCTTAGACCCGGATTATGCGTAAGGCAAGGAAAATGTCATTCCGAGCCCTTCGGCTTCGCTCAGGGTAGACTCCGCGAGGTTTACCCGCCTTTGGCGGGAATCCCCTATCGCCCCTTCAGCAACCCCGGTAGGGGACCCCTCGCCGGCGCGGCATGGCCGCGCTCCGGAGCGGCGCATTGCGCCGCACAGCTCGGAGTGACATCACCCGTTGGGTGAGCGTGTCACGCTCGATATGCATAATTTCGGTTAGAGGCTCTTAGTGCCTTTGTGGTTCTCCATCGTCAGGTTCTGAGCCGTTTGTCGCCGCCAACCTGTTGTACGTCGTCCGAACAGTGACAGGAATAGGAATGCGCGCCCGCGCGGCGAACGGAGGCTCCATGAGCCACCCGAGACGCCGACCCCCCGCTCGCGGTCGCACTCCCGCCGCGCGCCCGGCCCGTGCCCTCGCCGCAATCGTCTTTGTGCTCGTCCTGGCGCTGCCGGTTTGCGCCGCCGAGGTCAGGCTCTCCACCCCCTACCTCTCGGTCGAGGTCAACGGCGCCGCTATCACCTCCCTGCGCGTTGACTCCCGCGGCGAAGGACGCTACGGCGGCAACCTCGTCCGCGCCATCTACGCCGGCGACATCATGGCGCCCGACCCGGTCGCGTGGAACGCCGTCGGCGCGAATATCCTCGCGGCCGATTCCGTGCCCTTCTACATCCGCCGCGACGAGTTCTCGCAGCCCCGCCGCGAGCGCCCCGACCGCCTCGGTGGCGGCCACACCCTCGGCCAGACCTTCACCGTTGACGCGCGCGGCATGACCCAGGTGGGCGGCTGCTTCCCGACCTGGAACCAGTTCGGGCCAGCGATGACTCTCACCCTGCGCCGCAGCGGCTGGGCGGGCGAGATCGTGGCGTCGCAGCGTTTCTACAGCGTCGCCGACAATTCTTGGCAGAGCCTGACCTTTCCGCCGCAGCCGCCGGGCAAGTACTATCTCGAGATGTCGCTGCCCGCGGGCACCATCGGCTGGTGGGATGCCAAGGAGGATGTTTATCGCGGCGGCGAGGCCTATGCTGACGGCCAGCCGGTCCCTGGCTTCGACCGCGACTTCCGCTACACCCTGTGCGACGTCAAGCAAGGGCGGCTCGAGGTGGAGCTGAAGGATCGGCGGCTGGAGGTGCGCGCGCAGGTCGAAGGCGCGCCAACGTTTCGCATGATCACGCCCTGGCGGCTGAGCGGCTATGACGTGTCGAATCCCGCGGTCTGTCCCTTCGCCGCCTTCATCAGCGACCGCGGCCAGTACATGCCCGCGGCGCAGCTCAAGCGCCGCGCGACGATGGACTTCACCATGCCCGCCAGCCGCTGGATTCGCGCGCGGGGCAATGGCGACTTCGACCTGCTGTTCTCGCCGTTCAGCGGCGCGCTGTCGTGGGTCATGCGCGAAGACGCGATGACGCTGACCCTCGGGCCGCAGCTCGCGTTCGAGGTTTCGCCGCGCGGCGGCGCGCCGGACTTCTACCCCGCGTTCTTCTCATCAGATGCGGCCCTCGATGAAACGCTCAACGCCTTCCTCTACGAGCGTGCGCTGAGCTGGCCGCTCGACCCCGGGTCGGCCGATTGGATGGAATGGCTGGCGCGGATTCGCGACTGGATGGACCTGCCGGGATACCTCGAGCGCGAGCGCGCGCACCTGCTGACCTACAAGCAAGACCCGGACGGCTACGTCTATACCTGGGGCGAGAGCAAGATGTGGCCGTTCCCCGATAACACCAAGTACGATGTCCGCCACTTCACGACCAATGCCATGTTCGTCCTCGGCTGCTGGCGCTACTACTGCTGGAGCGGCGACCGCGATTTCCTGAAGGAGAACCTGGCGCGGCTGCGCGCGGCGATGCGCTTTCAGCTCGAGCAGTTGCAGGGCAAAGACGGCCTGCTGGTGATGCCTGGCCGCGACCACGACGGCACCACCCACGCTGTGCCCGACAACTACTGGGACGACCTGCCCTTCGGCTACAAGTCGGCGTACGAGAATGCGTATTTCTACGCCTCGCTGGAGGCGATGGCGGAGATGCTGGATACCGTCGGCGACGCGGCCGAGGCCACCCGCCTGCGCGAGTTGCGCGCAAGAGTGCGGGAGCGTTATAACCGCGCATTCTGGAACGACCGCGCCGGCCGCTACATCGGCTGCATAGACGTAACGGGCCAGCGCCACGACTACGGCTTCACCTACGTCAACATGGAAGCGCTTGCCTATGGCCTCGGCTCGTCGGAGCAGGCCCGCCGCATCTATCGCTGGATGGAGAAAGAGCCGACGCAGAGCGGCAAGGCCGACACCTATTCCGCCTACCGCTTCGCCCCGCGCGTCAACACCTTTGATTGCAGCAAGTGGTGGTATCTCGACGGCAAGGCCGAGATCCCCAGCCAGCCCTGGGGCAAGCACTGCGAAAATGGCGGCGCCATTCTCTACACCTCGGGCTATGACATCGTCGCGCGGGCGCGCCTGCTCGGCGCCGACAGCGCCTACCGGCGGCTGCGCGAGATCCTCGCGCGCTATCGCCAGCCCGACCGCCTCTGCGGCGGCACGCCCCTGGTCCATGGCGAGGTCAACGGCTGGGAGGTCGGCACCGATGTGCCCTTCCCCGAGAGCGGCCTGGCGCCCGCGGCATTCCTCTATGCTCTCCTCGGCGTCGAGGCGCGCGCCGATGGCCTGCACGTGCGCCCCAATCTGCCGTCGGCGCTCGAATATGCCGGCGTGCGCAACCTGCTCTATCGCGGCCTGCGTCTCGACCTGCGCGTGACGCGCGATGCGGTCGAGTTCTCCTGCCGCGAGCCGGGTCATGCGTTTCACGTTAAACAAGCCATCGCGCGCGGCGGGGAGTATGTATTTCATCAACCGCCCGGCGGGCGCTTCCCGCCGCCGCGCACGAGCGCCTGGCACGCGGCCTGGATCTGGACGCCGGGCCAATGGCAGGTGGCGAGCTCGGCTTGCTTCGCGCGCCGCGCGTTCGAGCTTGCAGCTCGCCCGGCGGAAGCGCGCATCTGGATCGCCGCTGACAACACTTTCCGGCTATATGTCAACGGCGACTTCGTCGGCGCTGGCGGAGGCTGGCAGCCCGCGACGCGCTATGACATCGCCACTCATCTGCGCGTGGGGCGCAATGTCATCGCTATCGCCGCCATCAACGCCGACGGCCCTGCCGGTCTGCTCGCCGAGGCGCTGATCGCCGCCGGCGGCAAGCGGATGCGCCTGGCGACCGACGCTCACTGGAAGGTCGCGCCCGGCGTCGCGGCGGGCGAAGCCGTGCCGGCGCCACCGGACAACTGGGCGGCTGCGGATTTCGATGATTCGACCTGGCCGGCGGCGGAGGTTATCGCGCGGCCCCCCGGCGGCCCCTGGGGCGACATCGAGCCGGTGCCAGCAACCCCATAGGGGGGTCATCCAAGACCGGGCGACTGTCATCCCGAGCGGCAGCGAGTGACCCCGTGATGTCATTCCGAGCGAAGCGAGGAATCTTGGTCTCGCTTGACCCCGCCAAGACCCCTCGCTACGCTCGGGGTGACAGGACTGAAATCCCTCACGGAGTTACCATGCGCGTCGGCATCATATCACTCGGCTGCCCCAAGAACCTCGTGGACACCGAGGTCATGCTCGGGCTGCTCGCCGCGGCGGGCCACGAGATAACCCGCGACGCGCGCGCTGCCGAGGCGATCATCGTCAACACCTGCTGCTTCATTGAGCCGGCGCGCGCGGAGGCGGCGCAGGCGGTGCGCGACGCGCTGGCGATGAAGCAGGATGGCGCGTGTCGCGTCGTCATCATTGCCGGCTGCTGGCCGCAGCGCGAGGGCGCGCGGCTGCTCGAGCAATTCCCCGGTGTTGACGCGATCATCGGCATCAACGACGTGCCGCGCATCGCCGAGACGCTGGAACGCGTCCAGGCCCGACGCGGGGCCGCGCCGCCGCCGGACGTGCTCATCTCCGCGCCCCAATATCTCTACGGAGACCAGACCCCGCGCCTTCTCGCCACCGCGCCCTGGAGCGCTTACCTCAAGATCGCCGAGGGCTGCGACCATCGCTGCGCGTTCTGCGTCATCCCCCGGCTGCGCGGGCGCTTCCGCAGCCGCACCATCGAGTCTCTGGTCACAGAAGCGCGCACCCTGGCCAGCCGCGGCGTGCGCGAGCTGAACCTGGTCGCCCAGGATACCACCTGCTACGGCCGCGATCTCTACGGCAGGCCGCGCATCACCGACCTGCTGCGCGCGCTGGCCGAGGTCGAAGACGTGCGCTGGCTGCGCCTGATGTACTGCTATCCCACCGGCGTGACCGACGAGCTGATGTCGCTGTTGCGCGGCGAGCCGAAGCTGTGCCGCTACATTGACCTGCCTTTGCAGCACAGCGAGCGCGAGGTTCTGCGCGCGATGCGCCGGCCGGGGTCGGCGCAGCGCTATCTGCGGCTGATCGCTCGCCTGCGCGAGCGCGTGCCCGGCATCGCCATCCGCACCTCGATCCTGGTCGGCTTTCCCGGCGAGACCGAGGCGCAGTTCGAGGCGCTGCTCGCATTCCTGGCGCGGGCGCGATTCGACCGCGCCGGCGCCTTCGTCTATTCGCGCGAGGAGGGCACGCCTGCGGCCGCCATGCCGCGCCAGGTGCCGCCCGAAGTAGCGCAGGAGCGCTACCGGCGGGTGATGGAATTGCAGCAGCAAGTATCACTGGAGCGCAACCAGGAATGGGTCGGCGAGGAGATGGAGGTGCTGGTGGAGGCGCGCGGCGAGGGCGGGTTCGCCTGGGTTGGCCGGTCATACCGCGATGCGCCGGAGATTGACGGCCTGGTCTATCTGCGCGGCGGGCGCGGCGTCAAGCCGGGCGACTTCGTGCGCGCGCGCATCACCGCCGCCCGCGAGTATGACCTGGAGGGTAGGATCGAAGGCGGCCGCGCGAAAAGCGAGAGGTGATTCAAGTCCGGGATGCCCTCGGTAGAAACTTAGCATTGCCCACATCGCGCTCGAACGGCCAGCGAGAGGCGGTCGCTGCCCCATGGAGCCCAGGCACTCTTGTGGCTAGGTCTCCCGACCGCTGGCTAGGTCTTCGACCGCCATCCCGGCCCGACAGAGTCGGGCCTAGGGACACGGCGGCCCGAAGGGCCTAGCCCGGATTATTCATGTCATTCCGAACGGAGCAAGGCGGAGTGAGGAATCCCCTACCAGGGAGCGCCAACGATAGGGGATTCCTCGCTGCGCGGCTAGGTCTCGCGACCGCCGTGGCGGCCCTTGGCCTAGCCACTCGGAATGACAGCGTGCAGTCCCCCCACGCTCGTCGTGAGTAATCCAGGCTAGCCGCCTGGGCCGCCACCGACGCGGCGCAGCCGCGTTCCGGAGCGGCGCCGAGCGCCGCCCGGCAAGAGTGCCCGTGCTCCGCAGCCGCAGTTATGGGCCGCAATTGCGCCCCAGCCCGCCGTCGACGAGAGACGTGGGTGATGATTGGCCCTTTCAGGGAGAGGAGAAGTCTACACCGTCCAGGCCTCCGCGACGGCTGGCCACCCGCGCCGTCAGTTGCCCGTGGCTGGCGGCTGTGCTATCATAGGCCGCGGCCGCGAAAGGCGTCGCGCACGGGAAGCCGAAAAAACGGAGGGTCACGCTTGCGCGCATCCGAGCTTTTCTTCCCCACCCTGCGGGAGGTGCCAGCCGAAGCAGAGCTGCCCAGCCACCGCTTGCTTCTGCGCGGCGGGTTTATCCGCAAGCTCGCCGCCGGGGTCTATAGCTACCTGCCGTTGGGATATCGCGTGCTGCGCAAGATCGAAGCCATCGTCCGCCAGGAGATGGACGACATCGGCGCGCAGGAGCTCCTGCTGCCGGCGCTCCATCCCCAGGAACTGTGGGCGCAGACCGGCCGCGCCGCCAAGCTCGGCGCTGACCTCATGCGCCTGACCGACCGCAGCGAGCGCGACTTCATCCTCGGCGCCACCCACGAGGAGGTCATCACCGAGCTCGTGCGCCAGGAGGTGAGCTCTTATCGCGACCTGCCATTCGCGCTTTACCAGATTCAGACCAAGTTCCGCGATGAGCCGCGCCCGCGCGGCGGCTTGATTCGGGCGCGCGAGTTCATCATGAAGGACGCCTATAGCTTCGACCGCGACTACGACGGCCTCAACGCGGCCTACGACCGCATGGAGGCCGCTTACGAGCGCATCTTTCGTCGCTGCGGCATCGAGTTCGTCAAGGTCGAGGCCGAGGCAGTGGCCATGGGCGGTACCGAGGCCAGGGAGTTCATGATGCTCGCCGATACGGGCGAGGACCTGGTCTTCCTCTGCCCGTCGTGCGGCTACGCCGCCAGCGGCGACATGGCCGAATATGCTGCCCCTGGCGGCATCGGCGCGGGCGCCCATGCTCCATCTTCTGAGCCGCCCCTGCCCGTCAACAAAGTCGCCACCCCCGACATGAAGACGGTTGACCAGGTCGCCGCCTTCCTGGGCGTTGAAAGCTCGCGCCTGGTTAAGACGCTCATCTACCGCGCCGACGGCAAGCCTGTGGCCGCCCTCGTGCGCGGCGACCGCGAGCTGAACGAGGGCAAGCTGGCGCGCGCCCTGGACACCGCGCGCCTGGAGATGGCGGACGCCGAACTGGTGGCGCAGGTGACACATGCGCCGGTTGGCTTCGCTGGCCCGGTGGGACTCGCGGGCGTGCCCATCATCGCCGATCACGAGCTGCGGCTCGGCGCCAACTATGTCACCGGCGCGAACGAGAACGACGCGCACCTGCTCGACGTCAACATCGGCCGCGATTTCTCCGTTGACCGTTGGGCCAGCCTGCGCCAGGTCGTGGGCGGCGACCTCTGCCCCCACTGCCGCACGCCCCTGGACGAGCATCGCGCCATCGAGCTCGGCCACATCTTCAAGCTCGGCACTTTCTACAGCGACGCGCTGGGCGCGACGTATCGCGACGAGGATGGCGCCTCCCATCCCGTCGTCATGGGCTGCTACGGCATCGGCGTCAGCCGCATCGTCGCCGCCGCGGTCGAGCAGGGCCGCGACCCAAACGGCATCATCTGGCCGCTGGGCATCGCGCCGTTTGCGTGCGCGGTGATAATTGTCAATGCCAGGGAGCAGGCGCAGCGCCACCTGGGCGAAGAAATCTACCGGCGGCTCGTAGAGGCGGGAGTCGAGACGCTGCTCGATGACCGGTCGGAAAGCCCCGGCGTCAAGTTCAAGGACCTGGATCTGATCGGGGTTCCGCTTCAGGTGGTGTGCGGCAAACGGGCGGGTGAGGGGCTGGCTGAGGTGCGCCGCCGCGGGCGCCCCGGATCGGATTTTGAGGACGCCGCGGGCGCGGTAACGTGGGTGCAGGAGGCAATGGCCGCCGGCGGCGGGTGAACGCCGGCGCTTGCGGGTTTCGAGGGGGTGGTAGACGGAAATGACTCCCGACGTGACCTCCATAGCCTGGGTGCTGGCGAAGCTGATGATCGCCGTCGTTCTGGGCGGCGCGGTGGGGTGGGAGCGCGAGACGCTCGACCGGCCCGCCGGCTTCCGCACCCACGTGCTTGTCTGCGTCGGCTCCGCGGTGTACATGCTGGTGTCGGAATCGTTCGCGACCTACCCGCGCTCAGATCCTGCGCGCATCGCGGCGCAGGTCGCCAGCGGCATGGGGTTCCTGGGCGCGGGCACGATCCTGCGCCACGGCAGCGTGGTGCGCGGGCTGACCACCGCCGCGAGCCTGTGGACCGTGGCCGCCATCGGCCTGTGCATCGGACGCGGGGGCATGACCCTGATCGTGGCGGTGCTGGCGGCGATCGTGGTGCTGCTGACGCTGACCGTGCTGGGGCGGGTCGAGAAGATGGTAGTGGCCAAGCGCCAGTATCGCCTGGCGCTGATTCGCGCCGCGCAGGTGCGCCGCTTCCTGCCGCAGATCAAGGGCATCCTCGACAGCGTCAATGCGCGCATTCAATCCGTCGAGGTCGTGCCAAGTATCGAGGAAGGCCTCCAGGATATGCGCCTGACCGTGCGCCTGCCGCCCGGCGTCACCACCGACCAGCTCACCGTCCAGTTCCTCGCCGTCGAGGGCCTGGTCGCCATACAGTGGGAGTAACGGCGGACGCCAGACAGCAGTTAGCAGACAGCAGATAGCAGACAGCAGATAGCAGAGAGCAGTTAGCCTGGATTATTCACCACCAGCGTGTGGCGGGTGCACACTGTCATTCCGAGCGCAGCGAGGAATCCTCTATCGTTGGCGCTTCCTGGTAGGGGATTCCTCACTCCGCCTTGCTGCGTTCGGAATGACATGAATAATGCGGGTTAGCAGACAGCAGTTAGCAGATAGCAGTTAGCAGACAGCAGTTAGCAGATAGCGGATAGCAGACAGTGGAAAGCAGTTGTCTACTACTGTCCCTGCAGTCCCACCCCCGCCATCAGCGCCTCGACCTGCTCTCTGGCCGTGCCGGCGGCATCCCATACCGCAGCATTGGCCGCGCCGGCGGCGATCGCAAGCCTGATGGTCCGCTCCCGCGGCCAGCCCCACAACATCCCACAGGCGAACCCCGCCACCAGGCAGTCCCCTGACCCCACCGGGTTGATCTCTTCGACCGCGGGCGGGATCGCCCGCCAGCGCCGCCCGCTCCAGTCGATGAGCGCGCCCGCCTTGCCCATGGACAGCGCGACGACCTCGACGCCGACCCCCCGGTACCAATCCACCGCCTGCCACCGCGCCTCCTCGTCCGGCAAGGGCCGCCCCAGCAAATGCTCGGTTTCGACAAGGTTGGGCTTGACCATGAAGGGCGCCGCTTGCAGCCCCAGCCGCAGCGCGTCGCCGCGCGAATCGAGGATGGCGCGAATCCCGCGTGCCTTCGCTCTCTCGATCATGCGCCGGTAGGCGTCGTCGAGGATATGGTCGGGCGCGCTGCCGCCGAAGCAGACGATCTCGACGCCCTCCAGCGCGCGGGCGTACTGCGCCATCAGTTCGGCAGCTTCGCTTTCGGTGACGGCGGGGTTGGGCTCGACATAAGCGGTGGCGCGCTTGCGGTCGCGCTCGTAGATGGTCACGATGTTGCGCGTCGGCGCCTCGGTCCAGACGACGATGGGCTCGAGGCCATCATCGCTGCGAATGAGGCGCTCGACCAGGCGGCCAGTCTCGCCGCCCAGCAGGATCAGCGATCTGACCGGCGCCCCCAGGTGCTTGGCCATGCGCGCGACGTTGGTCGCCTTGCCGCCGGCGACGTCGTGCGCCTCGAGGGCATTGTTAAACGCGCCGAGGGTCAGCTTCTCCAGCGCCACGGACTTATCTACGCACGGGTTGAGGGTCACCGTCAGGATCATGGCGCTATGCTCTTGGCTGGCAGCAGGGACGCCTCCTGCCGCAGCGGCGCCGCCGGCCAGGCGGGCGAAGCGAGGAGGGCCTGCATAATCGCAAGCGGCCAAGCAGGTGAGCGGTTGCATCCTGGCGAACGTGGGAGACCATTGCTGGGGCGCGGGCTGATTCGACCGGGCTGAGCGCGTCGCCGGTCGGCGTCATCCGCGACAAAACCACAAGGAGGGTGGAGAGATGAGGAGCCTGCTAGCAGCGATTATCGTCGTGGGGTTGGCCTTGGCAGTCTGGGCGGGGCCGGCCAGGGCCGGCGACATCGTCACCATGCCCACGGCCAACCAGTTGGGAGCCGGCGAGGTGGACCTCGCCCAGTATCACATCTGGTTCAGGTATCCCCCGGGGTCAGGAGCGCCCACCCACGCCTGGTTCAGCACCATGTATGTCGGCGTGACCGATCGCGTGGAGGTTGATGTCTGGTACATTAACCCCAACAAGCAGCCCAGCCAGACGGTCATCAACGCCACCGGCCTGCTGACCAGCCAGCGCAAGGGCGATTACGCCGATGTCGTCGTCGGCATCCGCGACCTGGGCGATAGCCTGGAACGCCTGTTCCCACCCGCCGGCAATCACTTCGAGCGCTCCGTTTTCGTCGCCGCCGCCAAGACGCTCAACCCGCCGCCGGGGCCCCCGACCAAGCACGACATGCCTATCTGGCGCGCGCACCTGGGCGTCGGCACCAGCCTCGGTCTGGGCACTAACCTCGACCGCGTCGGCGACGGCGGCGTCTTCGGCGGCCTGCAAGTGCTGGTCACGCCCCAGATCGGCGCCATCGCCCTGTGGGACGGCACCGACGACATCATCGGCCTGACCTACACCCGCAAGCCTGACTGGCCGACGATCAAGGGCGGCGTGTTCGGCGATCACTGGTGGATCGGCGTCAACTACACGTTCAAGCGCTGAAGCTGAAGCTCATGGCGTAGTCGTGGCCGGATGTGATGGGGACAGTCCCCTATGATGGAAGCCCACTCGCCAGCGCCATCAGAAAAAGGGGACTGTCCCCGAAGCCTTGCGGCGGGCCAGGAATGGTTGACCTCTTCCCGGCCCGCCTCGACGCGCTGTCTCGTCACTCCGCACTCCCCCCGCGTGGGCGCTTTCCCTCCGCTCGCGGCGCACAAAGCCCTACAAGAATCGCCACTTTTCGGGAATATTAACAAGGATATGATGCGACGCGCCATCACCCGGCTCCGCCTGCGTAGCACGGGAGCTTCCGCTATGCCGCAACCGACACGACTTCGCGGCTTCACCCTGATCGAGATAATGATCCTGCTGTTGCTGATCGGCATCCTCGCCGGCATCATCATCCCCATGATCCTCGGCGCCACTCGCCGCGCCAACGAGACCGCGCTGCGGGGCGACCTCAACACCCTGCGCGTGGCGATCGAGCACTTTCAGGCCGATTGTGGGGGGTACCCGCCGCAGTTGGGGGACATTCTTCCGTGGAGTGGCGCCGGGGTCAGCGCCCCGGTTGACGGCCGGGGCCACGCCCTCGACCTCAGCTCCTACCGCGGGCCGTACCTGCGAACCGGCGACATGCTGCTGCCGCTCGATCCCTTCACCGACCGCCGCGACTGGCGCTACGATAGCGCCACCGGCGCGATCAGCTCGAGCGCCGAGGGCATCGGCCGCGACGGCACGCCGTACTCCTCGTGGTGACGCCGCCCGGAGATCGGCTCCACATCAAAGCTGGCAGCGCCGCGCCGGCGCTTGGAGCCTTGGACGCATCGCCGCGAAACGTTTACCCGCCTCAGGAGGACGGCTCCCACGACGCGGTGCGCGCCCGGACGCAAGTGACGACGCTACTTTCCCTGGCTTGACCTGGGGTGGATATTGAGCGCCGCCAGCTCGCGCCGGATGCGCTCCATCTCGAAGGGGCTCTCCTGGCGCCACAGCTCGCGGTGCTGCTCGCTGACGCCTCCGCCATAGATGATGACCGTGGGGAAAGCCTTGACCTTGCTCCTGACGACCGACGCCGGCGCCGCGTTCCCGGAGACCTCGACCACCGCCAGCGCCCCGCTGTAGGCAGCCGCGAGATCGTTGAGCGCCTTGTGCTCGGCCTTCTCGGCGTCGGCGCGTCTCAACTGCTCGGGCCCCCCCAGGTGCTCGTGCTGATGCTGCACAAACACGGCGACGATGGGCAACTCAAACCGCATCGCGCGAGACAGATTCCACGTCAGTTGGCCCTCGCCCGGGTCGGCGGGGAGCCCTTGCTTCATAGCCGCCTTTCCCGCTGCCTCAAGCTGCCCGCGCGTGGTCTGCCCCTGCTGCCACTTTGGGCTCAACGCGGCCACTACAAACCCCGCGGCTACCAGGGCGAGCACCACGATCCATCCCACGTAGACTCTTTTCACCCCGTCGCTCCTTAGCGCGAAGAAACGCGATGAGCGCAAATCAAAGCCCGCAACTCACGCCGCGCCGCGGCGCGCGGCCCGGTTTGGCGCGGCGCCGTCCGCACAAGAGGATCATACCCCGTGATTCGCGGCCGCTCTACCCGGCGCACGTCAAACCAGCCCGGGGCGACGCGAGTGACGGGCGTTCACCACAGCTTCGCTAGCTCCGCCGCCCCCGCCTGGGGAGACTCTTCGCCGCGCAGACAGGCAAGCGCCGTCTGCCTGAAGCGCTTCACGACCTCCGCATCCCGCAGCTCCGCCGGCAGCGGCACCGATCGCGCCGCCGCCCCCTCGAGCGCCTTCCATTGCGCGCCCCCGAGCTTGCCCCACGGCCCGACCGCGGCCGGCAGCAGCCCCGTGCGCTCGGCCAGGCTGCGCTGCGACCGGAACGATAGCAGATGCGCCGCGAACTGTCGCGCTGCGTCCTTGTGCTGCGATCGCGCGGGCAGAAGCGCGCCGTAAACGACGCAAACCGTCCCCGTATCTTGCGCCCCGGGGGGCAGCAGCAGTTGCGCCTTGTCGCCGCGCTTCTCAAACCAGGCCCTCTGCCCAGCCCACAGGAGCGGAGCAGTATAGTTGGCGGGGCCCATCCGTGGCTTGAGCGCCCAACCCGTCTCGATGCCATGGCGCCACCAGGCGAGCGCCTCCCCCGTCCGGCCGAACATCATGCGCACATTCTCGTCGCGCCCCGCCGCCGCGTGAGCTGTCGCCAACAGCACAGCCTCGGACCACACTCCTGCCCACCGCGCATCCAGCGCCGGGCGCGCGGTTTGGCTTAACCGCGCAGCCAGGTCCGCGAGCGCCCGAAGGGACTCCGGCTGCGTGACCTCGGTCGCGTTGACCATACCGGCGGGCGGTGTCAAGCCGATCGCCGGCAGCTCCAGCGCCAGCGGCAGCATCTGCTGCTTGCCGCTGATGCGCCCCGCCTCCAGCGCCGCCTCCGATAGCCGCACCTCGCGCTGCGCCAGGAACTCGTCCCACGACTCGAGCAGCCCCGCGCGCGCCCACCGCCCGAGATACCCCTCGCCGCCGATGATGAGATCGACGCCCGTGGGTTTGGCTTTGCCGGGGGGCTTGGTTTCGCGCTCAGGCGCCGCTCTGCCCTTGCTCGGCTGGCCGGGGGTCGGTTGCGCCGCCGCGCCTTTCGCCTCCCCTTCGCGCCACATCGCCTCGTATGCCGGCATCTTGTCCTCGCCCGCCTCGACGAGCACGATGTCCATGTCTTTATGCGCGGCGATGAACGTCCGGCGCGCTTCCTGAAATGCGGTGTGCAGGGCTTCGTCAGCCGGGATGACGACCGCGATCGCCTGCGGCTCGCGCGGCTCCGGCCGCGGCCACGCGATGAACACCACCACGGCAATCACGCTCACCACCACTAGCCCGATTACCCTGACCTCGGGCGAGAGGCGGTTGAACCACGAGCGGCGCTTCGGTTCGGGGGGTATTCGTCGGCCGCGGCTGCTTGACTTGGACACGTGCGGTCGCTCTCCTTGAAAGGCGGTGCGCCGCCTGCGGCAAGTTTTCGCCGAGGCTCCGGGCGCTTCCTGCATTCGCCCGCGCGGCTGGCGGGCGGGCATTTGGCGTGCGGCGACTCCTTTGTCGCCTCCGGTAGCGCAGCCGTCTCGGCTGCAAAAGGCTGTGGCAGGGGTGTGACCTTTCTCGGTGGTCGCGTCTATGTGGGAGCCGCGTCCCTGCTTCGCGGGCCTTCGTAGCCCAGCTTCGCAGGGCGAAGTAGGCTCGCGGCGATCCGGATCGCCCGGGGGCGCCGCGCTTGGCGCGGCCCGGGCGGCTAAGCAGGCGGCTAGGCAGGCTTCGCCTGCCGCCGTGGCGGCCTTCGGCCTAGCCACTTCGCCTGCCGCCATCGCGGCGCCGACTTGTCGGCGCCTAGCCACTCCCACAGAGCCTGCCCCTTCGGCTTCCCTCAGGGCAAGCTCTGAGCCTGTCGAAGGGTGCGCCGCCCGATCCCCACTCTCCGAGGTCACACCCCGTGGCAGGCGAGGACGCCTGCCCTACAATGAAGGCGGGAGCAAGTCGCCAGAGGTTCACCCGCCTTTGGTGAGCGACTGAACCCGCCGCAGGCGGGTAAAGCTCCCGCACTCCATGAGGAGCATTGCGCTGCTGGCTGCGCCCCCCTGGCGGCAAGGCTTTTTCTGCCCTCCGCCGAACTTTCCGTCCCGGCGCAATGTCAATGAAAACAGGGAGACGCGCGATCACGGTGGCCCTGACTTCGGCTGCGGCCCGGAGCAAAACCGTTGGTATGAGCGGCGAGCGCAATGCCGATCCCGATGCCGGCTTGGTGGCGCGGTGCCGGCGCGGCGATCGCGCCGCCTTCGATGCTCTGCTCGCGCGCCACCGCGCGCACGTGGTGAACCTGGCCTATCAGATGCTCGGCGCGGCTGACGAAGCGCAGGACGCGGCGCAGGAGGCCTTCGTGAAAGCGTTCACGCGCCTCAAGCAGTTCCGCGGCGAGGCGCTGTTTGCGACCTGGCTCAGGCGCATCGCCGTCAACGAGTGCCTCAATCGCCTGGCGCGGCGGCGGCCGGTTGCCGATGTCTCGGCGCCGCTCGGCGTGTCGCCGGAGCCGGTCGAGGAGGCGCTGGCGGTGCGTGCGGCGATGCAGGCGCTCTCGCCGCCGCTGCGGGCGGCGCTGGTCTTGCGCGAGCTGCACGGCGCATCGTATGAGGACATCGCGCGGATTCTGCGGATACCGCTGGGCACTGTGCGCTCGCGCCTCGCCGCCGCGCGCGACAAGCTCCGCGAAATGTTGAGTGAAAAGGAATGAACGATCTGCGATGCGATGACGTACGCGAGCTGCTATCGGCGCTGCTGGATGAAGAACTGTCGCCAGAAGAGCGGATCATGGCGCTCGGCCACATCGAGCGCTGCGCACCGTGCCGCGCGTGGCTGGCGCAGGTGCACGCGGCGCAGCAGAGGCTGCGGGCATATCCGCGCATCGAATCGGCGCGGGATCTCAATGATGTGGTGATGGTGCGCGTGACCGCCGGCCCGCTGACGCGCCTCGCCGATGCGCTCGACCGGCTGATCTGCACGCCGGCGCGCCAGGTTGCGGCGGCGATGGTGGCGGCGCTGGCGCTGTCGGCGCTGGTGCTGTCGGCGCTGGTGCTGTTTGCGGCGCTGCATGTCGTGACGCAGTGCGGCCGGGCCGCACTTCCGGAGCGCGCGACCGCGCGCCCGGCGCCGCAGCAGGCGCAAGGCGTGGCGATGCTGCCCGAGGCGGACATCCCGCGTCCGCCGGCAGGCATGATGCCGCGCGCCCGCGTGCTGCCCCCGGAAGAGATCCAGCGGCGCCTGGAGGAAACGCTGCGCCGCGACTACTCTGCGAAGTAGCGAAGCGGCTTCGCGACTTAGCTGCGAAGCGCGAGCAGGAGTGGCGACATGGGCATGACGCGAAGACTGTGGGGCGTCCTGGCAGTGCTAGTCGCGGCGCTCGCCGTCATCTTGTGCGCCTCGCGCGAGCTGCGGCTGACGGCGCGCGACCAGCTCGATGTTATCGGGCGGATCATTGCGGGCGACAGGAATCTCTCCGGATACGGGGGTGCGGTGTTCAGCCTCCAGCCGCCCGGCTGGCAGCATCCCTCCGCGCATGTCAAGCGCCGCTGGCAGTGGCTGGTGCTGGAAGCGGAGCTGCCGGTAACGAACCCCAACGACCCCGGCCGGGTCATCAAGCTCGAGCAGGCCCTGAAGCTGGCGCCGCGCGGCATGCGAACCGTGATCGAGTGCCGCATCGCCGCAGTCGCCGCGTGGTTGATGCGCCTCGACCGCCCGGAGGCGCGCATCGGCGAAGAGCATCCCCGCCGCGAAAGACAAGAACCGACCGACATCGGGATGGCGAAGAAGGTCATCGAGTACGCCCCAGCCGCGTGGCTTGGCGAGCCGAACAACGCGCTCTATCCTCAGTTGATCGCCGCGGCGTATCTCGCGCAGCACCGCGACGCCGAGGCCCTGGCGATGCTGGAGCGCGCGGCGCGCCTGACCGGCTGGAGCGATCACCACAGCGACGTTTTGCGCATCCTGGTACAGGCATTGCGCATGGCTGGCCAGAGCCGCGTGTGGTCGCACGAGACTGCGCTCGCGGCCGGCTTTCCGGCCGACTTGCGCGCCATTGACGTGGCCGCAAGCACGGCGGCGGAGCTGGGTTATCGCGCGCAGCGGGCTGGTGACGATGCTCTCGCCCTGCGCTGGTATGGCGCGGTCTATAGCATGGCGCCGCCGATTCTGCGACATGCGAAATGGGCCGGTGAAGCGGGCCTGGCCTCGGCACTGCCGCTCTACCCGGCGCGCTCACTCGCGGCCAGCGTGCAGGTGCCTAAGCTGCGAGGGATGCGGCGACTGGAGTCGGAAGTCCGCACGATGCTGCTGGTCGAGCGGATGCATGACTACCTGGCGCAACACGGCCGGCCGGATCTCGCCCAGCAGGCCGTGATCGAGACCGCCCGCGCCGACCTCGTGCGCAATGGCTTGCAGACGGTGTTCTTCAGTAATCCGCTCTGGGACGCCGAGCACGATTATGCCGTGGTCTGGCCGGCGCAGTTGTGGGTTATGTTCCTGCTGCTGGTCTGCATCGTCCTGACCCTGCTGGGCGCGGTCGCGGCCGCGGTGTGGTCATTGAAGAAGCCGCGCCCCACGCCACGGCAAGCGAATCAGGACACGGCAACCCTGGGCGCCGCCATCGCGCGCATCTTGCTGGTGGTCGTGCCAGTCGCGGTGCTGGCCATCGGCTTGCCGTTCACCGTGCTCTACCTGAGCGAGGTTGCCCCGAGGTTGCAGGAAAACCTGGACCCGCGGCTGATGCTCGTTTTCATCGTCATCATCCTGCTCGCGCTGCTGTTCGTCATCAGCGCCGTAATCGAGGCGTGGAGATGGCTGCGCCGGCGCCAGCGCGAAGTGAGCTTTGCCGCGCGCTGGCTGCAGGAGATGGGGGCGATGCTGCCGCGCATCGTCGCCGCGCTGCTGCTGCTCTACCTGCTGATGTTCATCCCCGTTAGCCGGTATGGCGCAGAGCTAGAGCGCTGCGCCGCCGAGACCATCGAGCGGGGCGACCTGCCGTCCTACATCACCTACGGCCTGTTCCCCGAGCGCGGGTTTCGGTTTCGGTAGTAGGGGCGAGGCCGGCGCCCGGAAATGTAGGGCGCGGATTCCTCTTGGCAACGGCGGGCGGAGAAACGCCCGCCGTACAGTTCAGATCCGGCGCGTGACCGCGCCTTTGCCTCGCATTTCGGCACGCCGCGCGCCGCGCTCGTCGAAACATACCCCCGGTAGTGCTGACCCGATGATGACGAAAGATAGATGTCTCATAATCGCGGCGCTGGCGCTGGCAGCGATCACTGCGATTATCGGAGGTCAAGTGGCGATGGCGGCAAACGTGATGCAGCCCGAGGCGCAAATCGTCGTGCCCAATACGCCGGAGCACGTCCGCAACGGCGAGGCGGACATCATCCAACTGAAAGACGGCGATCTGCTCTTGGGCTATGGCCGGTGGGGCAAGGACGGCGATGATTTCGGCGCGGCAGAGATTTGGAGCAAGACCTCGCACGACGGCGGCAAGACGTGGGGCGAAGCTCGCGTGCTCGTGCCCAACGAGGGCAAGCTGACGACCTTCGAGGTGGCGTTCCTGCGCCTGCGCAGCGGCGAGATTCTGCTGGCCTATTGCGTCAAGGATTCGACCGAGGATTGCTCCATCTGCTTTCGCAAGTCGTTCGACGAGGGACGCACCTGGACGCAGCGCATCAAGTACCGGATTCCGCGCGACTACACCGGCTATACCGCCATCAACAACAATCGCCTGGTGCAGCTCAAGGGCGGCCGCATCTTGCTGCCCGCCTACGATGGCTATGTGCGCGGGCGGCGGCTGCTGTCGTTTGTGCTTTACTCCGATGACAACGGCCAGACGTGGCGCAAGAGCGCCGATGTTGACGCGCGCGACATTGACCCCAACGATAAGTTCGGCGCCGACGAGCCGGCGGTGGTGGAGCTGAAAGATGGGCGGGTGTTGATGATCATCCGCACCGGGCTGGGCATCATCGCCAAGTCGTACTCGCGCGATGGCGGCGCGACGTGGAGCAAACCCGAGCCGATCAAAGGCATCGTCGCCCCCAACGCACCGTCGAGCATCGCGCGGTTGCCGCAGACCGGCGATCTGCTGCTTGTCTGGAACAATACCACCGCCGCGCGCGATCCGCTCAACTGCGCTGTCTCGCGCGATGAGGGCGAGACGTGGCAGAACATCCGCGTCCTCGACCGCGGCGGGTCGCTCTGCTACACCAGCATCACGCCGGTGGGCGACCGCGTGCTGCTGACCTACTACAAGTTCCCAGAGGGGCTGAAGCTTCAAGCCGTGCCGGTGCGGTGGTTCCGCGAGAAGGAATAACCCGTATGGAGTGCGGCGGCGCAGCCGCCGCTCTCAAAGCGGGAGCTGCGCTCCCGCACTCCAAATGTCGCCGTGCCCCCTGCGTCGCCGCCGGCCTGCTCGCGTACCACCTCCCCGCAGCGTGATCCGACAAATCTGGCAAATTCCCCCAAAATTGTGTTGACAAAACACTATCATCTGTGGTATATGATAAGCGTCAATAGTGGTTGATAATCCTTGATTCGGGGCGAAAAGGAGCTCGGGAGATGACCACTGGGACGCTGCCCCCGCAGGACGCGCGCATCCTCATCTGGCTTTGCCGCCGCCTGACGGGAGACCTGCAAGCGGGTGCATCAATCGCGCGCGCCCTTGACCAGGCGGCCCGTGATGCGCCACCCAAGGCGCGGCCACTCGTTGCGGCAATACGCAAGCGCGTCGCCGCCGGCGGCAGAGTATCCGAACAGCTCGCCGACCTACGATTGCCTTCATGGGTGTGGGGTGCGGTTCGTCACGGGGAAGCCCGCGGCGACTTGGCATGCGCGCTGGAGCCGCTGGCGGCGGAGATCGAGTTCGAGCAGGCGACACCTGCCCCAAGCAACCGACAACTGTATCAGTACTCTCTTGCCTTTCGCCGCATGGGGATGCTGCTGACGGTGGGCGTGCCTATTCTCGAAGCATTGGAAGCGGCGGCGGAGTCGGTGGACGACCGTGATGTGAGCCGGTCCGCGTGCGCAGTCCGCAAGGCGGTTCTGGACGGCGGCGCAGTGAGCGATGCGTTAGCCGGCGAGGCGCCCAACCTACCGCCCATGACCATCGAGATGATCCGCGACGCGGAGAGCGACGGTCGCCTCGACCAAGCACTGCCTGTCGTCGCGGACTACCTGTTGGAGGCGGCTTCGGAGAAGCCGACGCGGCGCCACCGCCCACCGAATCAGCGGGCCAACAAGGAGGTCTCAAATGCCTAAAGACGCTGGCGCCCAGAGCCAACCGAAACAACGGAAACCCGAGGCCACGTCCCCGGACGAAGTAATGGATCTCAAGGCGGCGGCGGATTTCCTCAAAGTGAGCAAGCCCACGTTCTACCGCTGGCTGGCGCAGGGCAAGCTCAAAGGGTTCAAGGCCGGGCAGCAGTGGCGATTCTACCGCCGCGACCTCGAGCGGTTCCTTGAGACCGAGGAGCCGGCGATAATCCCGACCGGCGTTGACGATATCGAACAGGCCGTCGCGGCGGCGCGCAAGGCGCGCGGGCTGCCGCCGATCGCGTGGAACGAGCCGGGGCAACTTCTGTCGCCGCCGTCCGGGGCCGAAACGCCGGAAGAGAGCGTGATCCCGCGAGTCGCGAGCACCATCATCGCCGATGCCATTGACGCGCGCGCGAGCGACATCCACATGGAGGTCAATGCTGACGGCGCGCGCGTGCGCTATCGCATTGATGGCGTGCTCAACGAGGCGATGACGCTGCCGCGACGGGCGCAGGCGCCGATCGTCTCGCGCCTTAAGTACCTGGCAGACATGAACCTCGCCGAGCGCCGCGTGCCCCTTAATGGACGCATTCGAGTGAGGCATCATGGCAACGACTACGACGTCCGCGTCACGACGCTTCCCACCATCTACGGCGAAGCGGCGATCATGCGCATCCTCGACCAGGGCAGTGTGCCGATCGGCCTCGAGCGGCTGGGATTGTCGCCGCAGACGCGGCAAGCCTTCGAGCGCAAGCTGCGCGAGCCGCAGGGATTGATGATTGTAACGGGGCCGTCTGGCTCGGGGCGAACGACGACGTTATACTCCGCGCTAAACCTGGTCAACTCTCCGCGGGCGCAGATTCTCACCATCGAAGACCCGGTAGAGTATCAACTGCGCGGGGTGATGCAGGTGCATGTCAACCGCAAGGCGGGCCTGACTTTTGCCGTCGGGCTGCGGACATTCCTGCGCTGCGACCCGGACGTCATCATGATCGGCGACCTGCGCGACCTGGAGACGGCGGAGATCTGCACCCAGGCGGCGTTGACCGGGCACATCGTGCTCACGGCGATGCTGCCGAGCGAAGCGGTCGGCGCCATCACGCGGCTAGTGGATATGGGAGTCGAGCCGTTCCTGGTCGGTGCATCGCTGACGACGGTTCTGGCGCAGCGGCTGCTGCGAAAAGTGTGCCCGTCATGCAAGACGGAGTACAAGCCGTCGCCGGCGGTGCTGCGCCGCATCGGCACGAGCGATGAGGAGATCGCCCACGCGAAGTTCTGCCACGGTGCGGGCTGCGACCAGTGCGTCCATACCGGCTACTATGGCCGCACGGGGGTCTTCGAACTGTTCGAGATGAACGACCGCCTGCGCGAGATGATCGCGCGTCGTCCCAGCGCGGACGACCTGCGCGCTGCCGCGGTCGAGGCGGGGATGGTGACTATGCTGCGCGACGGCATCGAGAAGGCCAAGCAGGGAATCACCACCATCGAGGAGTTGCTGCGCGTGCTGGCGCTGTATCACGGGTGAGGTAGCGGCCGCGGGATGCCGTCATTCTGAACGAGCCCAGTGAGCGAAGAATCCCCTATCGGCGATGCTTCGACAATAGGGGACGCCTTCGTCGGCCGTAGGGGTCGGCGTATGTGGAGTGCGGCGGCGCAGCCGCCGCTTTGAAAGCGGGAGCGACGCTCCCGCAGTCCATATCACGCCCAGCCCCTACATCGTCGCCCGCGCTCGTGCTTCGTGGTCTACCCCATCTCCAGCCGCGCGCAGGCGTGCTGAATCCCGACCCCCTCGGGGATTACGACCCCAACCTCGCGCAGCGCGCGCTCGATGGCCGACAGCGCGTACAGCACGTTCGTCTCGCTCGACGAATGCCCCATCAAGCCGATGCGCCACGCCTTGCCCTTCAACTGGCCTAACCCCCCGCCTAGCTCAAGGTTGTAGCGCGTCAAGAGGTCCCGCCGCAGCGCCGCGTCATCAACCCCCTGCGGCAGCAGCACCGAGGTCAGCACCGGCAGCCGATGCCCCTGCTGCGCGCCCAGCTCCAGCCCCATCGCCATCAAGCCGACATGCAGCGCATCGCCATTGCGCTGATGTCGCGCCCAGCGCGCCTCCAGGCCCTCTTCGTGAACCAACCGCAACCCCTCGTACAGCCCATAGATCGCGGTGATGGGCGCGGTGTGATGGTAAAGTCGTTCCTGTCCCCAATACCGCTCGACCATGCTCATGTCCAGATACCATGACTGCACCTTGGTCTTGCGCCGATGGATGACCTCGACCGCGCGGTCACTGAGCGTGATCGGCGCCAGGCCGGGCGGACAGCTCAGGCATTTCTGCGTGCCGGAGTAGCAGACGTCTATGCCCAGCCGATCGACCTCCACCGGCACCCCGCCGAGCGACGTCACCGCGTCAACGAGAAAGAGCGCGCCGTGGTCGTGGACGATGCGCGCGATCTCCTCCAGCGGCTGCCACGCGCCGGTGGAGGTCTCGGCATGAACGATGGCGACAACCTTGGCGGGATGCGCTTTCAGCGCCGCCGCGACCTGCTCGGGTTCGACCACGCGGCCCCATTCGACATCCACCCGCGCCACTTTGGCGCCGCAGCGTGCGGCGACATCGCACATGCGCTCGCCGAAAAGGCCGGCGACACAGACGAGCACGTTATCGCCCGGCTCGACGCTATTGCAGAACGCCGCCTCCATGCCCGCGCTGCCGGTGCCGGAGACGGGCAGGGTCAGGCGATTGCGCGTCTGGAACACGCGGCGCAGCAGCTCCATCGTCGCATCGGTGAGCTTGAGGAACTCCGGATCGAGGTGTCCCACCAGCGGCGTGGACATGGCGCGCAGCACGCGCGGGTGGACATCGCTTGGCCCGGGGCCCATCAAGATTCGCAGCGGCGGCGCCAGCTCGGGAAAAGCGTCAGCCATCATACACCTCCGGATGATCAGACCGCGGATGCACGCCGGTATTTCCACGAAGCGACCTTGTGACCTGTCGCGCCTCTCGACTCCTCTCCCTTCAGGGAGAGGATGGGTGAGGCTTGCCCGCCCTCCAAAGGCGGGTAAACCTCACGTGGGGTGCGCCGCGACCGCATCTCACCCCCACCTTCGTCCCGCCCGGGGCGGGTAAACCTCCCGCTGACAGGGGGAGGAGTTCGCTTGCACATCCCCGCTCCTTCGGCGGCGTCAGCGGTTCAAACCTGTTTGTGCTATAATCCGGCCAACGCGCTTGCACCTCGCAGGTTAGGTCGGAGGGATCAACCATGCCCAAGCTGTGGCAGAAGGACTACGAGATAGACAAGCTCATCGAGCGCTACGACGTCGGCGACGACTACCTCCTCGACCGCGAGCTGATCGAGGCCGACTGCCTGGGCAGCATCGCCCACGCCCGCATGCTCGCCAAGATCGGCATTCTGACCTCCGCCGAAGCGGACGCCCTCGCCGCCGCGCTCGCCGAGATCATCACCCTCGCCACAGACGGCCAGTTCGAGATCAAGCCCGAAGATGAAGATGTCCACACCGCCATCGAAAACCACCTGACGGCCAAGCTCGGCGACCTGGGCAAGAAGACCCACACCGCCCGCTCGCGCAACGACCAGGTGATCGTTGACGTGCGCCTCTATGCCAAGGGCAAGCTGCTCGATGTCGCCGACGGCGCGCTGTCGTTCGCCGCGACGCTGGCGGAGTTCGCGCACAAGCACAAGGACATCCCCATGGTGGGCCGCACCCACACCCAGCGGGCGATGCCATCGTCGGTGGGCCTGTGGGCAGGCTGCTGGCTTGAGGCCGTGCTCGATGACCTCGACTTTCTGCGCGGCGCCTATGTGCTCAATGACCAGTGCCCGCTGGGCTCAGCTGCGAGCTACGGCGTGCCGCTGCCGATTGACCGGCAGTTCACCTCCGACCTGCTGGGCTTTGCGCGGCTGCAAAACAACGTCCTCTACGCCAATACCAGCCGTCCGAAAATCGAGTCCATCATCATATCGGCGCTGGCGCAGTTCATGCTGGACCTGAGCCGCCTGGCCGCCGACCTGATCTGGTTCAGTACGCCCGAGTTCGGCTACTTCGAGCTGCCGCCGGAGTTGACCGACGGCTCCTCTATCATGCCGCAAAAGCGCAACCCGGGCATGATGGAGACCACGCGCGCGCGGGCGGCGACGGTCATCGCGCACCTCATGCGGTCGCTGGAGATTCAGCGCGGGCTGATCTCGGGCTACAACCGCGACCACCAGGAGGGCAAGGAGGCGCTGCTGCGAAGTCTCGCCATCGCCGGTGACGCGCTGGCGGTGTGCGACCTGACGTTCCAGAAGCTGCGGGTCAACGAGGAGCGGTGCGTGGCGGCGTTTTCGCCCGACGTTTTTGCCACCGACCGGGCGCTGGAGCTCGCGCGCGAGGGCGTGCCATTCCGCGATGCCTATCGCCAGGTGGCGCAGGAGCTGGATAAGTTGGCGGCGCGCGACCCGCGCCAGGCCATCCGCGCGCGCACGCACCAGGGCGGAACCGCGAACCTGGGCCTCGACCTCGACCGCGGGCGCATCGAGCAGCACGCCGGGTTCGTGCGCTCCGAGCGAGAGAAGATGGCGCAGGTGCGGCGGAAGCTGCTGGGCGAGGCTTAGGGGCTACTGAACCGCGGAAAGCGCGGAACGCGCCGAGGATGGCATCGGCGGATTAGTGCGTCCTGCGTATCTGACGTTGCGTCTTACCCTCACCTCAATCCTCTCCCTGGCAGGGAGAGGAGGAACGCGGCCGAACCCCTCTCCCTTCAAGGGAGAGGCCGGGTGAGGGTCACTGCCCTGGTTCAACCGCCACGCGCGCCACCGCCGCGACGACGAGAAAGGCGAGCATCGTCGCGCCCGTCAGCTCCCACAACGCCTGGTTGTCGTCCGGCCCGAGTGAGCCTTTGGATCCCAGCACGCGTCGCGCGTAGGGCAGCACGAGCAGGAATGCGATGAAGCCGTGAGCCCCGGCGGCCCCGAGAATCAGCAGCCAGGCGTCCGACGTGACGTTACGCAGATAGAGAACGCTCTCCGTCGGCATGGGGGGCACCAGGCGGAACACCGCCGCCGCCCACAGGGCATAGGCTACGAGCCACCAGATGTCGCCTCTTTGCGCCAGGCTGTCATGACGGGCCGCGAATAGCGCAGCCAGGATCGCGGCGAGCCCGGCGTCGAGGCATAGGATGGCGGGAGTCCGCAAATCCTGTGAATGCGGCGCACCAGCGCCCCGCGCCGACAGCCAGAGCGCGAGGCCAAAGGCGGCAACGAACAGGACGGATGCGGCGGGATCGTACGAGGCGCGCGATCGCCCGTTGCCGGCAGCAGAGGGTTGATCGCCTGGATTGGACTTTCGGGCCATGCTTCACCCCCCTCGCCATACCTGATCTCGGCGAAGCCGTTGCGGCCAATCATCTTGCCGCCCGCGATCTCCCAGGCGAAGCGAGTGTCGATGCTGTCGCCGAATGGCGGCTTCAGCGTCGCGCGCCGCCGAAAGCCCGCGCCCCGACCGCTCAATCCTTCCGCTCAGGCCCGAAGACGTACACCTCGTGGATGCTCCACCACTCGGGGCCGTGCGCTGCCGTCAGCGTCAGGCGCACGCCCCGCCGCCTGCGCCGGCGGCCAATCGCGCGATTGCGTGGCTCAAATCCGGTACATCCCGCGCTTTCGTCAGTACATCACGCCCAGGCAGATCACCGGCCCGCGGTTGCCATCCGATCCGCCGTCGCGATACCTGATCTCGGCGAAGCCGTTGCGGCCGACCATCTTGCCGCCCGCGATCTCCCAGGCGAAGCGAGTGTCGGTGCTGTCGCCGAAGATCGTGTCGCGCTCCTCGCGCGCGGCGCCAATGCCCGCGCCGTAGTAGAACCCCTGGGGGCCTCTCATGTAAGCGCCGCCCATCAGGCTCCAGGTCGTACTCTCGAAGATGTCGTTGGTAGCGCGCAGCCGGTCAACCGACAGATAGAGCAGACTTGGCCGCTCGCGGGGCACCAGGTAATCCAGGCCGAATGCCACATCGCCTTCAACGCCGCTCTCCGTGGGGAAGAACCAACCAACCTTCGCCCGCACGTACGGTTTCGCGGTCTGTCCGGGAGCACCGTAGCCGCCGTAGATCTGCGCCAACGCCGTTCCGCTTGCCAGCACCAGCACCGCCAGGACTGCAACCAGGACTACCTTGACACGCATCTTCTTCTCCTTTGCTTGGATCTGGCTGCTTTTCGGACCTTTCGTCCGTTTTTTCACACCCCAGGGCCTTCGACGGCCGCGCGTGAACTCCTGCCGCCGCATGTATGCGCTGTAACTTCAAGGGATCACCGCCTGGGCAGCCCACGGTCCCACTCAGGCAGGAGCCGCCGCCGCTTCCGCCGAAGCCACTGCATCATCTCCCGGCGAGGAGGCCAGCCCCCCGTGACCCCAAAGCAGCGCTTCATGACTGCCGTGCGCGGCGGGACGCCCGACATGGTGCCGGTTTCGCCGTTGATCCACAACCGCTACGCCTACGCCGTGCTGGGGCGCACCGGCCTCGAAGCCATGTTCCAGGTGCACCGGATGATCGGCTCCATCCACCACCGCGGCAACGGCTGGGTCGGCGTGCGCATCCATATGCCCGACGGCTACCGCGAGCAGACAGCCGAGCTCGCCCGCAACCCCGACGGCCGCACCACCCGCGAAACAATGTGGCACACCCCCTATGGCGCGTTGCGCTCCCGCGAGGTCTGGGGCGCCATCCCCCACGACCCCCAGGTCGGCAAGACCATCGAGTACCACATCAAGGGCGAGGACGATTGGCGACTTTACCGGCGCGTGCTGGAGGACCGCCTGGCCGGCATCGGCGAGCTCACATGGGAGGACTACGAGCGGGTCGCGCGCATGTTCGGCGAGGACGCGGTAGCGGCGGTGAACCTGCCGACGCCATTCGTCAATATGATGATGCAGCGCGGCATGCAGCAGATCCTGACCGATCTCTACGATTGCCCCGCTCTGCTCGACAGCATCCTCGACCTGGAGCGGCAGATCGCGCGCAAGCAGTTGCAGGCCTTCATCGCTTCGCCCTGCGAGATCGGCTTTCAGGACATCTGCTGGGCCACCGGCGCGGGCATGGGGCCCAAGCTATTCCAGCGCTGGTGCCTGCCCGAGGTGGCAATGGCGGCGGAGATGGCGCGCGCGGCGCCGGGCAAGCTCGTCGGGCTGTATACTCTGGGGCGCATCCGCGACCTGATGCCCATGTTCGCCGACGCCGGCGTGCATTTCGTCGAGACCTTCGAGCAGAACCAGGGCGACATATCGCTCGCCGAAGCCAAGCGCCTCTATGGCAAGCGCATGTGCATCATGGGCAACTTCGACCCGACCATCCTCGCCTTCGGCTCGGTCGCGCAGGCGCGCGCGGAGACCTTGCGCTGCCTGCGCGAGGGCATGGAGGGCGGCGGGTATGTGCTGATCACCGGCGACGAGGTGCCCGCCGATACCAAGCTCGACAACCTCAAGGTGATGGTGGAGACGGTAGAAGCGCACGGGCGCTACCAGTAATGCCAGGCGTTGGGGAAATAGGGACAGTTACCTATTTCTGAGCGCTCGTAGCTGCGATCGTCTCGCGCAACGCGGGAAGTAGCTAACTGCCGGCCTGAAATAGGTAACTGTCCCTATTCTCTTCGGGCGCCAGAACGGCGACCACTCCGGCGAATGTCAGCCACACCATGGCCAGCGGGCCGCTCATTCTGGGGCCGCCGATCAGCACTGCACCAAGCGCCGGCACTGCCAGCACCGTAGTCAACATCCCGGTCGCCATCGGCGCGACCTGGGAGACGAACGCAATTATGCCGAACGTGGCCACCGTCGCCCCGACGACGCCGCGGCATCGCATCGAGCACCAGAGGCCCAGCGAGCCAAACGAGATCGGCGTGACAACTGCCGCCCCATAGGCCCGCGCTACGACCGCTAGCCCAGTGCCCGACGGCGACAGCACACACATCACCACCAACATCGGCAGCATGATCAGGCCGAGAACCCACAGTTGCAGCAGAGCGGCCAGGAGCTTGCCCAGGACGATGGCGCGCCCGCCGAGCCGCGTCATCACCAGCGCGTCCCAGGTGCCGAGGGCGCGCTCGTGGGCGATGGCGCGGCTGCAATAGACGGGGGTGACGAGAATGGCAAGCGCGGCGTAGACCCAGGCGATTACGGCGGCGGCGCTCTGCGCCACTTGCGGCCGAGGCGCGACGAAGAAGATCGCGATCAATACCCCAGTGGCGGCGGCGCCGAGCGCGACGGCGATTTGCGTCCGCTCGTTGGCGCGGCGCAGCACTCGCGGTATCCCCTCGCGCCAGATGATGGGGTTATCCAAGAGGGCCTGCATGGCGCTGCCAGCACTCATAGCTTGTCCCAGCGAGACCGCGCGGATATGAGCCTGCCATTGTAGGGCGCGCTCGCGTGAGGTTGTTGCACAATCCTGGAGTGACGGGTCGGGGTGGAACCCGACCCCTACGATCTATGCTCCCGGACGTAGGGGTCGGCCTCCTGGCGGACCAGCGATGGGCAATCGCGCAACAGCCTCGCCTGAGCGCGCCGCACCCAGAGGGTACCCGGGCGGGGCCAGCGGCCCCGCTACAAGCGCGTATCAGTCCGCGTTCATCCGGGCTCGGCGCCTTTCCCCATTATCTCGCGCATCTTCGCCGCGATCGCCCGCGCCTTGTCTCGCATCTGCTCCGGGTCGCCCCCCAGCGGGTGCGGCCAAAGGTTGAACAGCCGCTTCGCGCCAGCCTCGGCATTCGGACAAATGCCCAGCTCGTAGCGCACATAATCGGGCAGCGGATACCCCACCGATGTCCGCCGCTCCCGCTGCATCTGCTGGAACACTTGCTCTAGATAGTTCACCTCGTTGTAGCGGCCGAAATCCAAATCGGCGGTCGTCAGGTCCGTCTGCTCCGGGTCGAGCCACAGCGGATATGACCAATAGCTGGGCTGGCTGTCGGCATAAGTATAAGCCAATCGCACGCCGGGAACATCGGAGAGCTCCTCCTCGATCACCGCCACGATCTCCGCGCGCCGCGCGTTGAAGCGATCGATCTTACCCAACTGCGCCAACGCCGCCGCGCCTTGCAGCTCGCTCATACGGTAGTTGTGCCCGAAGGCGAAATGCCCGCGCGTGGCGATGCCCGCAACCGGCTCGGGCTGCGGCGCGGCCACCTTGTCGCGGAACCACGGCATGCCGCAGTTCGAATAGAGCGCCGCCCGTGCGTAGCCCTGCGGATCATTCGTCGTGACCAGCCCGCCTTCGCCGGAGGTTATGTGCTTGCTCTGCTGGAGGCTGTAACAAGTCGCATCGCCGAAGGTCCCGGCCAACTGACCCCGATAGTAGCTGGAATACGCCTGCGCGCAATCCTCGACCACCGCCAGCTTGTGCTTGCGCGCCACCTCCATGATCGGCCCCATGTCCGCCGGGATGCCCCATAGATGAACCACCACCACCGCCTTCGCGCGCGGCGTGATGGCCGCCTCGATCGCCTCGGCGGTGACAATCAGGTTGCGCGGATCGACATCCGCAAACACCGGCACCCCGCCCAGCCCAACCGCGGCCAGCGACGACGCGATGAACGAGCACGGGGGGCAGATCACCTCGTCGCCCGGCCCGATGCCCGCTGCCGCGAGCGCGGCCTCGTTGGCCGATGTCCCCGAGCACACGGCGTGCGCGTACTTGCGCCCGACGCGCTCGCCGAACGCATCCTCCAGCCGCGCCACGAAGTTGCCGCCGAGCCCGCGCCAGAGCTCCTGGCTCTCGATCACGGCTTGCAGCGCCGCCAACTCCTCGGCGCCGAACATGCGAAAGGCCATGCGATTCCTCCCTTGGTCGCGCGCGATGATGATTGGGATTCGCTGCGGTGTTTCTGCGCGCGCGGCATTCAACCTGCCCCCCACCGGGGACGAGGTGCGACTGCGGTAGGGCACGGCGTGTGGCTAGGCAAGCCATGTGGCACAGCCGCCCCGGCTGTGCTCGCACCGCGACCGCGGCGCCACATTGAACAGGCGAGGCGCCTGTTCCACACGGCCGCGGGCCTAGCCGCCGTGCCCCTGCGAGGAAGTCTGCGCCTCGGGTGTCGCTGCGGGCTCGCTCTTCTCTCTGCGCCAGCCATTCCTTGCCGCGGAGGTCGAAGCCGAAGGAGAGCGACAGCGCCCCGGTCGGGCACGCGTTGATGCAGGTCTGGCACAGCACGCACTCGGTCGAGAGCACGCGCTGCCCCGCCTTCACGTACTCGGGGATGCGAATATCCATCGGGCACTGCTTGGCGCAGGCGCCGCACGCGTTGCAGGCTTCGGGATTGCCGCGCACCTTGAGCACGGCGAAGCGCGAGGTCAGCTTGAGCAGCGCCGTGATGGGGCAGACGTACTTGCAGAAGGCGCGGTTGTCTCGCAGGATGAAGGCAAGCCCGATGCCCACGACATAATACAGCCCGTTGCCGACCAGCAGCCAGTGCGGCTCGCCCAGCCGACGGTGCATTTCCAGCCGATAGCCGAACCCGAACCACAACGCCAGCACCACCCCCAGGCTCAGCGCGAAATGGGCGTAGCGCAGCAAGCCCCACCGGCCGTCGATCCGGCCCGGGCTGCGACGGTGCAGCAGGAGGTCGAGCACCATCACCGTCCAACAAGGCCAGCCGCACCACGCGCGGCCGAACAGCACCGGCCCGACGATCTTCGCCACCGCATAGTGGATGACCGCGCCCGCGAAATAGCCCGCCAGCAGGTAGAAGAAGAAGCCCTCGATCTGCATGTTCTCCCGCGCGAGCAGGCCCAGGAAGCCGAGCATGTAGCCGCCCACCAGGAAGAGCGCCAGCTTGCGGCCGACGTGCTTGCGCCGGCGCGGCAGCAGGGCATAGAGCGCCCATCCGCCGGCGACCGACGTGCCGATATAGCCGAAGTTCATCAGGTAGAAGATGACGCCGGTCGCCTGCCACATCACGATCGCCAGGGTCCAGAAGATGACCGCCATCACCGCCGGGAAGAGGAGCTTGTTCGCCAGCGCGGGCTCGGGCGGCGCAGGGGGAGGGGATGATGATTGGCCGGTCGGTGCTGCATCTGCTGGGGTCACGGTTCGCAACCTCGCTGATGATAAGGGCGCGCGATCCTTCAGACCGCGCGGGATTCACAGCCGAGGGCGGCTGTGTCACATCGCTTGCCCGCCGCCGGCGCGGCGAGTAAGGGACGAACGGGATTATCTGATGGCGTCAGGATTCGCGCCGGAGAGACGGGAATCCTGCCAAGTGGACGGCGGCAAGGCGAGGCAACGCCTCTCCCCACCAGAGAGAGGACCCCGCATCACACGCCCCTGGGGCAGAGCGAGACTATTCGCGCTCAGGCGCGCGACAAGGAGGAGTATTGCAGTCTGGCGGCGAAGGCCAGCCCGTGTCCATGCGTTGCGCCCAGAAGGGCCCTCCACGTGGAGTCAATCAACCATTCCTGGTCAGATGACGGAATCTGGCTTTCTGAGTTGAACCGCACCCACCCTGGGGTGACCCCTAGCTGGGCGCCGGCTCTGTGCGAAGCCGCGGCCGTTGCCCTCTCAAGACATCATGCCCCGCCGAAGGCGTTTAGAATCATTGCGGATGGCGAGCCTAGTGAGATCCGTTTTCGGTGGACGCCTCCTGTGCCGTCGCAGATAAGCGGTAATGCCAACGAGCTGGACACGACCATGCACGGAGCATACGCAATTAGTCTGCGCAGCGTTGAATTTAGAATGGGGCTAGTCGCTATCGGGCGGGCCGAAGCTTGCAGCGGCGCGGATTGGTATGTCGCTCCACCCGGAGCTGGCTTGGATGAGAATGGCCTGCCTGACTTGGACGATCCGAGAGTGCGTCGCCTCGAAGTGTCGGGCCAGGATAAGGGCACATTGGGCCACCGCACGCACGTCAAGGAGCAGCAACTCCGTCTTGGACGATCGAGCATACCGGGGATTGCAGCGGTCGTAGGATTCGAGATAGCCATGGTTAGGCTTGAGCACGTCGCGACTCAGGGGGCCGAGCAATGAACCGCTACGAGGAATCGCAGCTCCGGGTTCTGGAGGCTGAGGGCTTGCTCAGGGGTGGGGACGTCAGCGCAGCGCGCCAGCGCTATATTGAGGCTGCCGATCTGCAACGCGCCTTAGTGGAGTCTTTGCCGCACGAGCGACATCGGACCCGCGCGGTATACGGGTTCAGCGCCGCCACGCTGTACTTTCGTGGGCATGACCTGGACGAAGCCGAGCGCTTGGCATCGGAATTGCTCAGTCAGTCGTGGGTCGAGGATCACTCGCGAACTCAACTGCGGGAATTGTTGTCTCGCATCTGGAATGAGCGCGATTTCGAAGCAGCCCACTGTGAGCTAGCCGCCAGACCCCTCTCGGTGGTGTTAAGAAACGGCGAGGTCCGGTTCGGACTCGCCCCAACCGACGTGGTGGATGCTCGGATTCGTTCCGTGCTGAATCTCTTCCAGCGGATAGCCGCCTGGATCAACCATGTCCCCGCAGCGCGGCGTCCTCCTTCCATTATGGAGGAGGCATACCAGACGTTTGCATCTCAACCGATTGCTGGCAGTTATCGAATCGATCTCCACCTAGCGCAGCCACAGCAGTTTCTGCTGGATTTTCCCGAGATCGAATCCCCGCCGCCACCGCCCGACCAAGTCTTGGACGATTTCATGCAGTTCGTCAGCCGCGCTGCGCGCGACGACTACGATGCGGTCCAGGACTTCGTGCCCGACGAGGATTACAGGAGGACCTTTGTTAGGCTGATTAGAAACGTCGTGCCGGACGGCACTCGGGTCGGAGAAGTCGAATTTCGGCGCGGGGACGAGCCGAAGGAGGCAGCGGTCACGCTGTACCCGGCACACCGTCACTCGTTGAGGCAAATGGTGAGACGCGCTCGCCCATCGCCAACTCCGGGAACCGAAGCAAGAGCCACCAGCTTTTCCGGCACGCTTCGGGCCGTAGACCTCGATAGGAATCTTCTAAGGCTCGATATGAAGGAACAGAAACTTACATTCCGCAAGGCAGAGGATATTTTCGACGACGTGGTTGGGCCGATGTTGAATAAGCTGGTAACGATCACAGGAACGTATCCCCGACGTGGTCAGCGCTTCTTGGCGACTGACATGGAGCCCACCGTCGAGGATGAAGTCGAAAGCGTCTAGTGCTCCGTCAACATTATATTGATGGGTATAATCGCTTGAGTTTGATGCGTGCGTCAGGGGTGGTGAAGCGCCAGTCCACGCTGGTTGCGATGGCGTTGCGAGCGTCTTCCCAGGCCGCTGCCTCGTGCGCTAGAGTTGCGATGTCGCTGATGCGCCGATCTAAGCACTGTCGGTCAAGCACGCTCAGTTCGATTTCCGCCATGTTGAGCCAACTGCCATGCTCAGGCGTGTAATGGATTTCCAGTTTTATCCGCCAGTCGTTTCGCTTCCGCGGGCGCGAAGGCTTCGTACAAGCTCGCTGGCGTATGGGTGTTAAGGTTATCCAGCACCAGCACGATCTGGTCCGCCTCGGGATAGTGAACATCCACCAGGTCTTTGATCACGTGCGCGAAATCCACCTTGGTGCGTCGCGGTCGCACCTGCACCTGGCGCCGTCCCTGCAAGGGCTCGAAGCACATGAAGACATTGGCGACACCATGACGCACGTACTCATAATCTTGCCGAACAGGACGCTGCGGCTCCATTACCAGAGGCGCTCGCGCATCACTCAAGAGCTGGGTGCTGGCCTCGTCCAAGCACACCTGCGGGCGCTTGGGGTCGTAAGGCCGCTGGTACACGTCCAGCACCTCCTCCATGCGCCACACAAAGCGCGCATTCTCCTTGGGCGGGATGCAGTAGCGCCGCTTCAGCCAGGGCTTGAACGCCCCCTTTTAAGCATCTGGCGAACGCACTCGTGCGATACGTTCTCCACGTATTCCAGCGTCACCATGCGATCGGCAAGCAATCTCAGGCTCCAGCGCCCACGCCCCGAAGGCGGTTCGGAGCACGCTAGCGCAATCAAGTGCGCCTCAGCTTCTCCGTCTAGTCGCGGCGCGCGATGGTTGGCATGTTTGCGCCGATTGAGCGCCGCCTCCAGTCCCTCTTCGCAAAAGCGCTTACGGACTCGCTCCACCGTGGAGACCCCCACGTGCAGCGCCTCGGCGATGGCCGCGTCCAACTGGCGCGGACCTGCCGCAGAAGCGTCTGCGGCCAGCAGGATGCGTGCATGGGTGAGTTTGCGTGCCCGCTCCGCGCCTGCGGACACCAACCGGCACAACTGCTGGCGCTGGTGCCGCGCTAACTGTACGACATACTCCTTCTTCACTACCGGTCTCCTTGAGCCCCCGTGCGACCCATCGCGCCGGCCAAGGATACCGGGTTTGCCATTATCTGTCAAAACATGATTGACGGAGCGCTAGTGCGATCGGCTGTGTTGGGCCCAACGGTTCCCATTGAGTTCATCTGGGGCAGGAGGCAAGCTCCTGCCCTACCAGTCGCTCTCTTTGTGCCTTTGTGCCTTGGTGGTTCAATCCACTTCCCTCCGCGTCCATTGGCCTTCGTAGCCTAGGCGAAGTAGGCTCCGCGGTGAGACGACTGCCGCTCAGTGCCGCGCGGCCTTCGGCCCGCCCTTCCGCCGCGCATACTCCCTTGCCTGGTGCATGAACGCCTCCAGGCGCGTCTCCTCGGACGCCTGCTCGGTGCCGTCGTAAACCATGTTGAGGAACGGGAACCCGCCCTCCTCTTCCTTCACCCGCTTGATGATGGCGTGCGCGATGGTGCCCGGCATGCACGTGAACGGCATCGCGCTCACCACCCCCGCCGCCCCCTTGCGCACGAAGTCGATCGCCTTGCCCACGGTCAGGATCGCCTCGCCCTCGAAGCTGCGGTGCAGGTAGGGCCCGCTCAGCCCCAGCACCTCGCGCGTCGGCGGCTCCTCGGCATTGCGCAGATACCCGTGGAACGACCGCGCCAGGGCGCGCTCATCGCGCTGCATGACCCAGTCCTTGACCAGGTTGGTGGTCCACAGCTTGAGGTCGCCATCAAGCCAGCTCCGCATCGCGCGACGGAAGTTGCGGTAGAGGAACCACTCATAGACCGGCGCCATCCACACCTCGCCCCCCAGCGCCTCAATCCTCGCCGCGACATAGTTGTTGCTGAAGCGGTGCGCGCGCACGAAGATCTCGCCCACCAGCCCGATTACCGGCCGCGGCTGCGAGCGATCCACCGCGATCGTCTCGAACGCCTGCCGCGCTCGCCGCATCACCGGCTCCAGCGGCCGGTCGTTGCGGATGGCCTCACAAACGCAATCCAGGTAATGGCGATAGACGCGCTCGGTCGCCCCGGGCTCGGCTTCATAAGGTCGCGTCTCGCACAGCGCCTTGTACAGCACATCCGTCGCCACGATCGCCTGCCAGCCGGTGCGCAGGAACTTACGCCCGATCATGCCCAGGTCGTTCCAGAAGCTCGACGCCTGGTTGGGCGCGTAGATCGGCACGTCGGGATAGCCGATCTCGTCCAGCACCATGCGCTGAAGCGCGCTGTACTGCCCGAAGCGGCACGGCCCGCCGGACCCGCCCATGAAGAATGCGTAGCGCTCGCGATCGAAGTCCGGCCGCATCGCCCGCTTGACCATGTCGCCGGTGGTGATGATGCAGGGGTAGCACTCCTTGCCGGAGGTGTGCTGGCGCCCCCACAGCAGCGTCTCCTCATCGCTCTCCGGCAAGACCTCGGCCGGCATGCCGCTCGCTTCGAACGCCGCCGCCAGGCCAAACGCATGATCCGACATGTAGGGGATGAGCATGGTGCGCGTCGAGCCGGGCATGATGGTCACGCTGCGCGCGCGCACGCCATTGGCCAGCTCGCGGCCGTTGGCCGCCGCCAGGCTGTCGAGAAACGCCTCGCAGCGCGTGATCATCCCCGCGTCGGCGCTGTGCTCGTCAACCTCGATCTGGAGGTATGGCTTGTCACCCATGCGCTTGCGAAAATACTTGGTGATGAACGAGTCCGGCCCGCAGCCGAAGTTGGTGATGTAGACCGACGTCAGCCGCGCATCGGCGGCGACGATCTCCGCCGCCGCCAGGATCTTCTGCCCGTAGCGCCAGTACATGTTCGGCCAGTCCGCGGCAAGTTGCACCGCGTCCAGCGGCAGGAAATCCATGGGGATCGGCAGCATCCCCAGGTCGCGCAGCTTGCGCGGCAGCTCCAGGTTGGCCCCCGGGTCGCAGCCGTTATACGAGCGGCTGATTATCACCACCGCCTGCTGACGATCATCGAGGCCCGCCAGAATCTCTTCGCCCCGCTCGCGGCACGAGTCCTGGAACTTCTCCCACGCCGCAATGGCGGCGTTCACCGCGCCGGTGATGGTATTGCGGTCCTTGCCAAGATAAGCCGAGGCCATGCCCCCCAGCACGCGGTAGATGTGATCGGGCCCCAGGTACATGTATAGCACCGGGCTCAGCACCTTGACCCCCGCCGCCTCGGGCTGAACCACCGAGCGCATGGTGTAGGGGAAGCTCTGCACGTAAGGGCAGACGAAGCTGTCGCTGACGCCATCTTCGCTGCGCGGCAGGTTGATGACGCTGGGCAGGAAGAGGTAATCCACGCCCTGGTCCAGCAGCTCCAGGACATGCCCCAGCGCGACCTTCATCGGGAAGCAGGTCTCGACCACCGACCGCTCGACGCCCTGGTGAATGGTGCGCTTGGTCGTCGGCTCCGACAGCACCACCCGGCAGCCGAGCTCGGTGAAGAACGCGTGCCACAGCGGGAACAGCTCGTGGAAGAGCAGGCTGCGCGGGATGCCGATGCGCGGCGCGTTCTCCGGCGGCTCGGCCGACGGCGTGTAGGAGTTGAGCAGCATGTGCTGGCGCTCGGCGAAGAGGTCGGGCAGATCGTCGCCCTTGCCGCGGTGGCGCTCGACGTCGTACTTCTCGCAGCGGCTGCCGTAGAAGCGCGGCCGCTCGCCCTCGACCGTCACCCGGTTGACCTCGCAGCGGTTGGCGCAGTCCTTGCACTCGAACGACATGATGTCGTAGCGCCGCTCGGACAGGTCGAAGCCCTTGAACCGGCTGCCCGCCCCGGCATCCGCCTCCATCGCCAGCAGCGCGCAGCCGATCGCCCCCGTGACCTCGTGATGCGCGGGCACGGTGATGGGTTTGCCCGTGACCTTGGCGAACGCCGCCGCCACGCCGCGGTTCCACGCTACGCCGCCCTGGAAGAAGATGTGATTGCCGACCCGCTTGCCCGCGACCACCCGGTTGAGGTAGTTGTAGACGATGGAATAGCTCAGCCCCGCCACCAGGTTGTCGGTGGGCGTGCCGCCCTGCTGGTGACGCACCAGCTCCGATTCCATGAACACCGTGCAGCGCTCGCCCAGGTTCGCGGGCGCTGCGGCCGCGAGCGCCAGGTCGCCGAACTGCTCCTCGATCTTGATGCCGAGCTTCTCCGCCTGCTCCTCCAGGAAGGAGCCGGTGCCGGCGGCGCAGACCTTGTTCATCTCGAAATCGATGATCGCGGCGTTATCGAGCGCGATGAACTTGGAATCCTGGCCGCCGATCTCGAAGATCGTATCCACGTGCGGGTCGAGCTCGATCGCGCCCCGCGCCTGCGCCGTGATCTCGTTCTTCACCATATCGGCGCCGATGAAATCGCCGGTGAGGTAACGCCCCGAGCCGGTGGTGCACGCGCCGCGGATCTCGACCCGGTCGCCGATCTCGGCGCCAACCTCGCGCAGGCCGCGCTGCACCGCCGCGATCGGCGCGCCCGCCGTCATCAGGTAGCACTTGGCCAGCAGGCGCTTGTTTGCATCGAGCACGACGACGTTGGTGCTGATCGAGCCCACGTCCAGGCCGAGGTACGCCGGCACGCGCTCGCCCGCCGGCGGCGGGGGCGCCATCTCCGCCTGCTCGTAATGAACCATCGCCAGCGCCGGGCCCAGGGGGTCGAGCGCTGCCGCCTTCGGCCGCTCGCCGCCGCCCTCCAGAAACTCGTCCATGCGGCCCAGCCCCGTGAAACCCGTCGCTGCCGCCGCATCGCTCGTCGTCGCATCCGCAGCGCCGTTCGAGTCCTTGCGCGCCGCATAGAGCGCCCCAATGGCGCCCATGACCGCGAAGTGCTCCGGCACGCGCAGCTCGTCTTCGCCCAGGTTGAGCACGGCGTGAAAGGCGCGCACGATGCCCGGGTTGGCGGCTACCCCGCCGTGGAAATAGACCGGCGGGTCGAGCGCGCGCGCCGAGCTGACGGTGCTCTTGAAGTTGCGCGCCATGGCATAGCACAGCCCGGCGACGATGTCGTGCGAGGGCGTCGCCTTCTGCTGGAGGTGGATCATGTCGGACTTGGCGAACACGCTGCATCGCCCCGCCAGCCGCGGCGGGTGCTCGGAGCGCAGCGCCAGCGCGCCGAACGCCTCGATGCTCAGCCCCAGCCGGTGCGCCTGCTGGTCGAGAAATGACCCCGTGCCGGCGGCGCAGATGGTGTTCATGGCGAAATCGCCGATTGAGGGGCGCCCCTCGTCCGGCTGGATGAAGATCAGCTTCGAGTCCTCGCCGCCGATCTCGATAATGGTGCGCGCGTCGGGATGCAGGGCCTCGGCCGCCGCGGCCTGCGCCACCACCTCGTTGATGCACCGCGCGTCGAGCAGCTCGGCCAGCAGCTTGCCGCCGGTGCCGGTGACGGCGACCAGGCGGATGTGTTCCGCCGGAACGCGCGTCAGGATGTCCGCCAGCAGCTCGCGGGTGGCGGCCACGGGCTGGCCGCGGTGGCGGACATAATGGTGCTCGATGACGGCCCCGGCCGCGTCGATCACCGCCGCTTTGACGCTCACCGAGCCGAGGTCGATGCCAAGATCGAACTGTTTCGAACGCGAAGACGAATGTGCCACTTGCTTCAAGCTCCTGCGACTATGGTCTCGACCTTCGGACACGACCCGAGATGTTACCGAAGGGGACGCGAAAGGTCAACCCAAGCGGGAATCGGGGTGCGTTCTCCTTGAGGGCTTAGCGCTGCCCACATCTCGAGTGGCCGGCGAACGCACGGTATGGAGTGCGGGAGCGCAGCTCCCGCTTTCAAAGCGGCGGCGCGCCGCCGCACTCCATGCCCCACACCCCGCGCCTACGCTATGCCGCGACGCTGACTCTGCCGATGAGAATGCCGTCTTCGCTCCCGACGTGCTGCCCCTCCTCGCGCAATGCTGCGAGATGGCATTCAACCGCGTCCTTCGTATTGCGCAGCGCCGCGTCTATAGTCTCGCCCTGGGAGAAACAGCCGGGAAGGGCCTGTACCTCGGTGCAGTAGCTGCCCTCCACTGCCGGATGAATCAGCACGGTATATTCCATCGCTACCTCCCGATCAACCGAAGAAACGCCTCGATCGAGAGCCCTGCCCTTCTGATGGCGGCGCGCAACAACCCAGCCTCGATCTTCTCCATGCGCGGGTATCGTAATCAGCATGCCATTAGCCTGGATTACTCACGACGAGCGTGTGGCGACTGCACGCTGTCATTCCGAGCGCAGCGAGGAATCCCCTATCGTTGGCGCTTCCTGGTAGGGGATTCCTCACTCCGCCTTGCTCCGTTCGGAAT
>Ga0315280_10001557_pt1 | contig 39114 bp, 38 predicted proteins | sample YL17G06_40_MG_FD_203697 | JGI IMG/M metagenome (GOLD analysis project Ga0315280, IMG submission 203697) | Sediment microbial communities from Yellowstone Lake, YNP, Wyoming, USA - YL17G06_40 | ecosystem: Environmental > Aquatic > Freshwater > Lake > Sediment | place: USA: Wyoming | collected... | reverse complement strand
ATCAAATACCAGCGTCGCTTCGCTTCGACAGGGTGGCCGGAATGGATCGGAACAGGTGGCCGCTTTCAATCGGAACAGCCGGCCGGAATCCTTCGGAATGAGTGGCCGGAATCAGCGGAATAGGCATCTTTCATAGCGAAGCATGAATTCTCTTTTACCGAGCAGGTGTGGATCAACCATCATTTCAAGAACCAGTTTCTTTTCATTAAGTTCAACCTTAACCCCTTCTACTGATCTCAGAGAAAGAAATTCCTCCCCTTCAATAATTAAAATCTTCCCTTTCAGTTCAATAAGACCCATCTTTTTCAGGTCTTCTATGCGGACAAGGAAATCTCCATCATCTGTGATATTAACAGTAAATTCACCCTTTTCTTCTTGATTGATGATGATTTTTAAAATGGCAGTTTCTTCCCCACTAACAAGGGGAAGGCAAAAAAGATTGGAGATGAAGAATATGATGAGACTAAGGCATGCACATTGCTTGATTGACATCCAATTTGCCACTCAAGTTAAATCTATCTGTCTTGACCTCAATGTCAAGTCTTGCCAAATTCTTACAGATTTCCTCCGGAACGGGAATCGTATAAATTCTTGAGATACCTCTGAGGAGATACCAACCGCCAAGCTCCCTCGAAAAGACCTCCTTATCTTCAAGGTTTCTACCTTTAATCACAGTAGTCTGTATCATGAAGTGTGAATTGCCTTCATTTTTTATCCTGACCTCAATTTTTCCATTTCTGACAGCGAACGACTCAATCTTTCCCCTCACATCGGTCTTAAGTGACCTAATAAAAACCGGGACTCCCACCTTCATAGCTACCTGAGCAGTAGCACCCTTTTCAGGGGCCTTAGGAGAAGTCGCAAGTTCATCGATGTATATTCGATATGTTTTTTCTAATTCAGAGTCCCTTATTTTTGTACCGATTCTTATAAGTCTCTCTTCTTCTCCTTTGATCTTAAGAATTTTTGGAAAGATAATCATATCAGAGGTCTCCTCATAGATATCCTCTCCATCTGCATTCTGGGTCCATTTATATATTTTAAGCTGTAGGGTAAGGTAATCCTTCCCCTTATTTTTAAGGGTGAGTGTCGCTGATTTAGCTTTAGGATCAATGAATATTCGTACAGGGCTTATATCGAAATCAAAGGGGTAGACGATACCTTGAGCTATAAGGATTATGCCCAAAAATATAAATAAAAAAATCAATTTATGCATGAGGATATAAGTCTTATGAAGTTTGTCATTCCGGGCTTGACTAAGCCTGCCCCGTACTTGATACGGAGCGGAAATGACGCCTTTTCCCGCCATTAATGTCGATGTGTATAGATTATATAAATGTTATGTTTTTTAAGCAACTAAAAAGGCGGTTAGGAAAACCTAACCGCCTGCAAAGCCCTTTTTAGAGGGTTTTTTAATAATCCACGGTAAAATTGAGTGCCGCTGCTGTTGAATAAATCCCTACTGGTTGGTCCTGGTTAAGTGGTACCCTACCATAATAAGTCTGTGTAATATCAGCGTTGGAACCTGTAGATGTTCCAGTAAGGGTACTTGTGGCATCATTCGGATATGTTGTCGTGCGACCCGCATCTGAATAGATGGAGAAGTTCAAAGTATTAGCACCAAACGTCATCTCTCTCGTACCAGTAATGTAAACTTTCCAGCCGGTGCTTTTTGTACAACGGAAAGTAACCGTGCCTTGCGCGTCCACATTCGCAGTGGCGTCATACTCACCAAATGCTAAGGCAGTCGCATCCCCTGTTACCCTGCATTTAGCTACAACACTTGCACTTGCAGCAACGCCGCTTGTCACACTTGCAGCCATTGCTCCCCCTGTGAAAACCAGAACCAAACCTAAAACCATTGTTAAAACGAGAAGTTTTTTCATTTCTTATCTTACCTCCTTTAATCTCCTTTGTTGAGAATAAATATCCTTTTTTGTTTTATCTGTCAACTCTTTTTTAACAATTCACCGTTATTAATCTTTATAAACCACCTCCTTTATTCCTTTTTTTGTCCATAACCATTTTCATGCCATTTTGTCAAATTAATAAATGCATTTCATGTGCCAAATGCTAGATTTCATATTAAAAAAGCAAATTTTAATTCAAATTGTTTAATTAAATTAATATATTAAAAAATCTCTTCATCTAAAATTCTTGATAATATGCAATTTGTAAAAATTACATAAAAAAGACCATTTTTGCCACTCAAATTAACAATTTTGGCGCAATCGGACATCCCTACCGCCCCATTGCTGCTACTTTGGTTTCTAATGTCACTGATCTGTATGGAGCCATTTCTTTTCGGTCATCATTCCGATTCCTTTTCAGAACCCCATTGAGACTCAACAAGAGATCATGTTAACATCTTGATCTCTAATTGTCAAGAAAAAAATTGAATCTTTTCCACATTTTACACCATTTGACAGCAATTTATAATTGATGAATTCGTAAGAACCCTGAAACCGTCACACCGCCGAAAGCTGGAGTCCACAAATATTTGAAATAACTGGATTTCTGCTTTCGCAGGAATGACAAAACAGGGTAATTTTGAGTTTTTACGAGACCATCATAGTTAATGAGAAAATAACCTCCAAAAATTTATCTCTTCCCCATTTTGGGGAGAGAAAAAACTTTGCTCTCCATTCAAGGGGGAGAGGATAAAGGGGCCTCCCACATATGATTCTTCGACATCTGATTATTTATATTCACACCTCTGGACAGGCAGGATGCCTATCTTACTGGTGTTAAGATATTAATGTCTATTTTTGTTCTGTCCCTGTTACGTTTTGGAACACCAATGCTTAAAAATTAAATATTTTAATAATGTCAGCCATTTATATCTGTTTCAATTTGAAACAGGTAATTCTTATTTAAAACAGGTAAACGAAAATTCTTTTTAATTTAAGGTAGTTATGGCCTGTTTCAATACGAAACGGATTTATTATAAATAACCTGTTAATAAGGTGTGATAAAGTCGTAAAAAGTCCATATTTCTCTAATCTGTCATTCCTGCCCCGATTTTCATCGGGATAAACTCCAGCAGGAATCCAGGGTTTCCCGTGAAAACGGGAATCCAGTTCCTTTGTATGGTTCCCTGCTTTCGCAGGGACAACGTCTGGACTCCGGCTTTTGCCGGAGTGACGGATTTTGGACTTTTTACGAGACCATCAGGTATATAAAGACCCTGAAACCGTTAGATCCTGAAATTAATTCAGGATGACAATAATATGCTCCAAGTAATAATTAGGCTCTCTCAATTAAAAGAAAACCTTCCCACTACAAAATGACTGAAAATTCTGTTATATGAGACATTATAACTTTTTATTTGACTGGAGAGGTTCTCAAATATGAAAACAATATTAATTATCTCATGTCTACTTTTAGTTCTCCTCGTTTCTACAAACTCCATGGCTCTCACAAATGATGAGGCAACCAATATATTAAAAGAGCTATTTAGGGCGGAATTTAAAATCCTGGAAATTAAAGAAGCCCCTTTGGAAGGTTTTTGGGAGGTTGTGGCTGAAGTAGGACAGGAGAAAATGATTATATACATACATAAAAACTTAAGGTACATCTTCCATGGCCAGCTATTGGATCTTCAAACAAAAAGAAATTTAACTCATGAAAGATTGAAGGGATTACGAAAGGTGGATGTTTCTACCTTTCCGTTGGAGAATGCAATCCAAATGGGAGAGGGGAAACAAAGGCTATACATTTTCACTGATCCGGAATGTCATTTTTGTTTTCAATTACACCAGGAACTTAAATTGACGAAAGAGATACAGGCTTTTCTCTTTTTATACCCATTACGCCCTACTTCCTATGAAAAGGCAAAATCAATTTGGTGCTCCCAAAATAGACTCAGCACTCTGGAAGAAGTTTACCAAGGAAAAGAATTGAAATCTCCTTCTTGCGATATGCGACCAATCGATAAAAATATTGAATTCGGAAGGCGACTGCTCATTGATTCTACACCTACCATCATCCTCCAAAATGGAAAAATCATTGAAGGATACGCTTCCCCAAACACTTTAGAGAATATTCTAAAGTCGAGTTCAAGCAGTAATTCTCAGTGAAAGGGTCAAACCCTGAAAATAAAGAGACAAGCCCTGTACCATGTTAGGTTCAGGGCAAGATTGTCCCGCCTATCGTGATAGGTGGACGTCTTCGTTCGACTGAGCCCTCGGCCTGAGATCGGGTCGAAGGCTCACTACGAAGTCTAACCCACCAAATAATGATTTGGTGGTCATGCCTTGGTTACGGTCGGACATCCTATGCCAGGATCGAGGTGGTCTCTCCGGAGAAAAATTGAAGCGGCGCATTTGAGCGATGAGTCAAGGGGTAGATACCCTTAAAATTGTCCCTTCAGCACCACCCGCCGGTTGCCCTTCCTCCAAAGATCCGCTTTTCAAGGTTTCGGAGGGGAGACCACCTCAATCCAATCGCACCCCTAATTGACGGATTACATTTGGTGCGAGATCCTCGTTGACTACAAGAGGAAACAATGTTATTTTTAATCTAATGCAATTCCATACTAAACAACTTTTACCCATCGTCCTATCCATTGCTCTTCTAAGTGCCTGTGCCGGAGTCCCGAAAGCTCAACAACCAAAGGCAGAACCTCTCTCGCGCCAAGCCGTTCAAGTGAAATCCAAAAAGAAGGCCCTCCCGAATTCGCTCGCTTATTACCACTTCCTTCTCTCCCAGTCCAAATTGAAAGAAGGGAAAATCGATGAGGCGATGGAGGACCTCAAACAAACAATCGCTTATGACGAAGAAGAACCTTCTCTACATGTGGAATTGGCGACCCTCTATATTCACAAGGGACTCTTGAACGAAGCGATCGAGGAGTGCAAGGTAGCCCTCACTCATGACCCGAATGATCTATCCGCCCAATTACTCCTGGGTGGGATATACTCCTCCCTCAAAAAGAACCGTTTAGCCATCGAAGCCTACAAGAAAGCGCTGGAGATCGATCCTCAGCATCGGGAAAGTTATCTCTTCCTCAGTTCCCTCTATGCAGAGGAACAGACATATGACCAAGCCATCCAAATTCTTAAACAATTCCTCAAAATCGAACCCGACTCCGTGATGGGTCTTTACTCCCTTGGAAGAATTTATGCCGAGATGAAATCTTATGAGAAGGCGAAAGAATATTTTTTAAAGGCTTTAGCCGTCGAACCCAACCTGATTTCTGTTCTGATGGATTTAGGAATCACGTATGAGATCCAGAATGAGCCGGAGAAGGCGGCCGAGGTTTATCAAAAGATCCTCAGCCTCGATCCGGACAACAAAAGGGCGAGGAATCGACTGGGCCAGATCTTCATCAGAAAGAAGAATTTCGACGAGGCATTGAATCAATTTCGGGAGATCCAGAAGTCGGATTCAGGGGATGTCGATATTCGTACGAAGATGGGTCTCATCTACTTGGAACAGGGGAAATTGGACCAAGCGATCCTGGAATTCAACTTCGTGCTCGCCGCCCACCCCAAAGATGATCGGGTGAGATATTATTTGGGAGCCGCCTATGTGGAGAAAGGGGCCCTGGATCAGGCTGTCTCAGAATTCAAGAAGATCCCTCCTGAATCGAGCCTCTTTCCTGACGCGCTAAGAGGCATCGTCCAGATCTTAAGAAAACAGAACAAATTGGAAGAAGCCATTCGAGTCTTAGAGGAATCGATTCAGACCAAACCGAACGACGGGGATCTCTACATGATCCTCGCGGCCATCTTTGAAAAAGAGAACCAGTTAGAAAAAGCATTGACCACTCTCAAAAGAGGTCTTGATCAAAACAAAGAGAATGTCGAAATTCTTTTCCAGATGGGCGCGGTCTACGATAAGCTGGGGGATTTTGAAAAAATGATCGCCCAGATGAAGGAGGTTCTTCGATTGAACCCCAGCTATGCCGATGCGCTTAACTACATCGGCTACTCCTATGCTGAGCGAGGTATCCATCTCGAAGAGGCTCTCAGAATGATCCAGAAGGCCATGGAGCTAAAACCCAATATGGGTTATATCACCGATAGTTTGGGTTGGGTCTATTTTAAACTCGGAGACTACGAGAAGGCCGCGACCGAACTTGAAAAAGCGAATCAGTTGACTCCGGACGATTCCGTCATCACCGAACATCTCGCCGACAGTTATTTCAAACTGAGCAAGATTCAAAAGGCCACGGAGTTATACGAAAAGGCTCTAAAACTGGATCCCAAAGAGGATCAGATAGAAAGGTTGAAGAATAAGATTAAAGAGCTAAAAGAGAAGCGATCTAAATAAAATGCCAAATGTCAAAATCCAAAGTTCAAATCAAGCGTAAGATCCAAACAACAAAGAAATTTAAGCATTAATTCATTTGTCATTCATTTGGCATTGATTCACCTTTGGTTCATCACTTCGTGCGAACTTTGACATTTGAGCTTTATCCCTTCTTTACCCTCCTGCGACGGGAGGAAAAATGCTCAGGACATCTCCCTCTTTTAATATTTGTTCTTTTTTCCCATGGATGCCGTTGACTAAGATGATCTTGGGTATCTCTTCGGGTACTTTGAGCCTCGACAGAATATCCTGAATTCGGGTATGGCCATCGACTTCCATCTTGCAGGAAAAGCGGCCACTCCCCTTCGGAAGATAGTCCCTCAATGTAGCAAATAGTTTCACCTCAATCTCCATCGAACTTCATTCTCCATCTTCTTTCAACAGAACAGATCGATTCACTTCCAGGTCTCTATCTTTTTAATAGCATTGGAGATGATGAATACCCTCAGATTATTGCTTTCACTCTCCAAAGGAACAACGAAAAATCCCTTCCTCTCAGCACCATATCCTTGGGTTGTTCCCATGAGTATCTCTCCATCGAAAAAAGTGATCTTCACCTTTACAGAACCCATTGGAATTATTTCTTCTCCCAAAGATCCTTTAACAGGAGAATGATCTTCTCTTCCCTTAAGGGACTTTACAAAAAAAACGGCTTTCAAGTCAGCCAGGAAAACTTCTGCAACCTTTCCGCCTCTTTCCTCCTTTTCGTTCTTTACAGAAATCACATGGAATGCCCTTTTTTGGGTTCCAAAATCATGGGTGATCCCTTTGATCATCCTTCCATCTTGGTATCGGGCCACCACATAGTTCAGAACTCTACTAACTGGGTGAGCTCCATTTTCCATTGGAGATTAAATCCTCACTTTCTTATATTCCCAACGAACCACTATATCATATTCTAAAATCTTTTTCCTTTCAAGTGAGAGTGACAGAAGATATGTATATCTATTTTCGTGATGACCAGGTAGCCCATCGGACCGACTCTTTCAAGATCTGGACGATATTGACAAAATGATTTTTGTATATCAAGTAATACGGTCTGCATCATCTATACCAGACTTTCAAATATTATTCAAGTCATCAAAATCGAAAATGAATTGTTTCTTGAAGGTTCGAACACTCACAAAATAAAATGACATTTTTTGCCTTCATAATGAAAAACCTTTTCCATCCCAAGTCACCATCCCATCTCTCCCCTTCACTCCACCGAGATGTTGCAATATCAAACCCGGGCAGGGATACTTCCAAACCCTTGCAATTGCGGATTTTTCGTAAATGAAAGGTTACAGAGGATCTCACTTTACGTGAAGTTCCGGTTTTGCCTGGAGACGCATGCAGCTAACTCCCAAAGGTGCCACTGCAAGGTTTTTTCAGTACCCCCGCCCGGTTTCGATATTGTTTTTTTGCAATTGGCGGGTCCACACTCATCACGAAACTGGAGATGCTTTCTGACGCAAGGAGTTCACCATAGGAGGGAAGGGAAAAACGTACAAAGTGAATGACATGGAACGAAAGTAATAGAAATAAGATCGACGAGGATGAACAATACAATGGGATTAAAAGATCTGAATTTTCCCTTGGGGTTCTTCAACCACTTCCCCAACGATTTTTGAATCGATATCCTCCTCTTTTCTAAGAGTTTCCACCAATCTTTCTGCTTCGTTCGCAGGCAAGGAGATCAAAAGTCCACCAGAGGTCTGAGGATCATAGAGAAGATCGACCAAAAGGGCCGAAACATCGGAGGCAATGTCTACCCGGCAGGAGAAAAACTGACGATTCGAATGGGCACCCCCGGGGATCAACCCCAACCTTGCATATTCCAAGGCTTCTGGAAAGATAGGAATATCTTTTGATTGGATCACCATCCCGACTTGGCTCGCCAAAACCATCTCCAATGCATGTCCAATGAAACCAAACCCTGTGATATCGGTGCAGGCATGGGCTCCAAAGGTTATCATCCATTCCGATGCCGTTCGATTTAGGGTCACCATGCTCTCCACGATTTTCTGGACAGCCTCCTCAGAAGCTATCCCGCCTTTGAGAGCTGTGGCAACAATCCCTGTGCCGAGAGGTTTCGTCAAAACCAATTTGTCCCCCACCTTTGCATTAGCATTCGTCAGTATTTTTTTCGGATGGATCACTCCTGTTACAGCCAAACCATATTTAATCTCCGGATCTTCGACGGAATGCCCCCCCACCAGGGCGACACCCGCTTCCTTCATTTTTGAAAGGCCTCCGAGAAGGATCTCTTTTAAAATGGAAGGGGGGAGGGTTTTGATGGGAAAGGCCACTAAATTCATCCCTGTGAGTGGCGTTCCTCCCATGGCATAGACATCACTCAGTGCATTGGCGACGGCAATTTCGCCAAAGGTGAAAGGATCATCTACAATGGGGGTAAAGAAATCCACGGTCTGAACGAGAGCCACCTCATCATTTAATAGATAGACCCCCGCATCATCCGAAGTGTCGAGACCAACCAACACTTTAGGATCTTTTGGAAGAGGCAATTCTTTTAGGATCTGGTCCAGATCCTCTGGACCCACTTTGGAGGCTCAACCCGCTTTTTTCACTTTTTCGGTCAGACGCACTTTTTCCATTTCGTCTCCCCTTTTTATTGATTCTGAATTTCCTTAAACAAATACCTTTTGGCTCAAGCTATGAATCCTGTTTCCTTTGTTCAAAACGCCCTGAGGAGTCCTTTATGTAACATTCGGCAATGGATAGTTTATTCTCTTCGAAGATACGAATGGCTTCCTCGCCTAACCCTACATCCACTTCTACGGCCACTCCACAATCGGAATTGATTTCGCGTGGAACCGGGATCAGATCCACACCGATCCCCCTTCCCTTAAGAATTTTTTCAGCTCTCATCACACGATGGACTGACTCAAAAAGGAAAACATATTTCATGGCATTATCAAATGCTCGGCTTCCTTTTCTCCCCTTATATAATATCTTATCATATATTTCTTCCCCTTTTCATAGATGAGGTCTCCCTTATCTATCTTCCACCTTAGTCACAATCCACTTTACTGTCAACTAAGTTTCGTGAGGCTCGGGGAAATGCTTCTGCGCTCTCTCTGCTCTGGCGCTTTTCACTTATGGTCGGATCAGGCGATCGGCCTCCAGCAGAGACTGAGCAATATCATACATATTGGAAATAACCCCGACCTTTAGTTTTTCCTTAAGGCCATAAAAGTCCAAACATGTCCCGCAGGAGAAGATTCCCACACCTTTCTCAGATATGGCTCTTAGAGATTCGAGGACCTCGGAACCTTCGGTGGTTAATAGGACTCCAGAATTGATAAAGATCAGCTTTGAGGGAATCGGTTTTAAATCCTGAAGGGTTTTCAAGAAGGACCTCATCAGGATAGTCCCCAATGCCTCCTCTCCAATCCCAAGAAGATGGGAATTGATGTAGACGACCACCTTCTCGGCTTTATAGGCTGATCCCGCCAGTTCGCAGGCGCTTTTTTTCTGGATGTGGAGATAGAAGTCGTTTCCTTTCTTCTCGACATCCACCGTGGCCCCTTGGCTTTGGACAAATCGCTCCACATTGTCTCTGGCCGAGGGATTATCCACAATAAGAGTAAACTCCCCCTGTTCCATTTCTTCCATCGTTTTTTTTGCTGTGATAACCGGCTGAGGACATACCATTCCCCTACAATCAATCTCTTTCATGGACTCTCTCCTTTCATCATCATGGTCAAATTCTTGAACCGAAATGACACCACTTCAAAATGGGAAAAAGAAATTCATGGAGGGATCGCACCTTCCAGGTCCGAGAGGAATTGGCCGAGATTCAACCGATATTTTGCGGCTACATCCGCAATAATTTCAAAAACGGCTGGGCAGCATCTGCCGATTTCTTCTTTAAAAATCCGAAAGCTGCCATCCTTACTCCTTTGAAACGGTGATGCGGTATCCGATCCCTTCCAACTCAACACTCTTCACTTGCCATCCCTGAGTGGTTGCAGCCCGGGAAACATTCTCTTTGGAAGTGTCCGTATCCACAAGGATGATGATTTCTCCCTTGTTGATCTTTTTAATCTCATTCAGAGCCAGCAGAACAGGTTGAGGGCATGAAAGCCCACGGGCATCAACGATTTTGCTCATTTTTATCCCTCCTTGTTAGGCAACTTCTTTTCGCATGGTGGATCCAATAAACAGACAGGTAAGAAGCCCAATGATCACAGCGGCGATGCCATAGGGTCCAACTCCGTCTGGAGAACTGGCCATACCAAAGTTATGTGAGAAGCCAGCCCCTACGATCATCCCGAGAACAAACACAGCAGCATCACCATCGCCCTCCCCGGCAAGAAAGAGCTGTCGTCCCGGACAACCACCGGCCAGGGCAAAAGCTAACCCTGCCAAGACCATGCCGCCGAAGTTCCAGAGGCTCATAGTGTGAGCCACGGGTTGTTTTGAAAAACCGGGATGAAACTGACCTAAAATCAGATTGGTGATGAAAGCAACCACGACAAGGGCAATGGCCCCCAAGAGGAGATGGGTTTGCCTAAAAAGGACGAAATCCCGTATGGCCCCCATGGTGCAGAACCGACTTCTCTGCGCCAGGAATCCGATGCAGAGGCCGATTAACAACGACACAAAAAGCGGTGCGTGCATGGAACCGGGGCCTTTTAGGCTGTAGAACAAGATTCCGCTCTTGTCCTGGCCTTCTACCAGGGGGAAGATGAACATTAAAACAAGGAACCCGAGCATCGTCAAAGGTAACAACCATCCTACTGAGGTATGAGTTTTTTGAGAACGTCCCAGGTTGTAACCGCCTTTCAGGAAGAGCGTGCCTACCCATATTCCTCCGATCAGTCCGAGCAGGCCGAAGATGGCATTTCCGTCACCGCCTGCAAAGCGGAGCATGGCCCGCCATGGGCACCCTAAAAAGACCAGGGCCCCGATCATGGCAAAAGCGCCAAGGATAAACCGAACAATGGGAGCAGAACCAGCCCGCGCCCGGAATTCCTTAAATGCATAGGCGGCAATCAGTGAGCCGAGGACAAAGCCGATGATTTCGGGCCGAATATATTGAACAACAGCCGCCCGATGAAGCCCCAGAGCACCTGCAATGTCCCTCTCGAAACAAGCCACACAGATTCCCATGTTTGCCGGATTCCCCCACTTCTGCAAAAGCGGGGCAAAGACTCCGATAAAAGCCCCTACTGAAATGATTCCCCAACGAGTCGCAAAAAAGTTTTTAATGTTGGTCATAGATTACCCTCCTTTCCAAAAATTTGGTTTTGGATCATAGCCAACTCGTAATAGATAATGGTCAGGAGGGAGGGAAAAGATGGGTGGTAAAACTCAGTGAGAAAGAGGATAGCAAAATATTTGGAACACCCCTTTTTTCTCTCTCCTTCTACTGAACCGGAGACCTAACCTAGGCCTCTTCGGGCCAAATGTGGCCCCTCATCTAAGAGAAAAGGGCGTCTGGATTTTTCCCACGTTACAATCTCCAATCTCCAGTGGGGTAAGAACCAACCAAGGATATTTGAAAACGATCCACAAAAATCTAAATGGAAATTCCCTTTCTGTCAAATCGATTATTTCGATAATAGGACCGAGAATTATTGAAAAATTCTATTCACATCTTTCCGCATCTCTTCCTTCCCACACAAGTAATACCTCACTCTACCGTGAGAATTTGCCGAGATCCGGCGGAGACGTCGAAGAAAATCTCATACCTGCTTGTGTGTAGCCGCTTCGGCGAAGGCAGGGCGGCAACATCACCTTGTTCCTGAACGAAAAGGATGATCCAGCCATGCAAGGGCTGCGCCATCCATGGTGAATGTTACCCATATCCTCAAAAATTTAAACCACCCGCCCGTGGTCGGCTCTCATCGACTTCATAAGATTTTCGGAGGTATTGCTGTCGCATCATCCCTGCCTGCGGTAGGCAGAGGATTTCACCCGCGCATCAGTGAGGCATTACGTTGTCGAACAAATTTTTCTTGACAAATGATTTGAAATCGATTAAAAAAGTTTTTGATAAAAGAGCCACGAAGGTTTGGGACCAGAAGGTCTCACTTTTGTGGCTTTTTGTTTGGCCGAAATCGAAACCGCAAAGGCTTATGTCTCGCTGAAGCGAGATCTTCAGGGTTTTTGCTTAGAGAAATCCTGAAGAATAGTGTCGTTTCGTTCCCCCCAAATCCCTCCGTCAAGAAGTCGGTTCAAAGATTCCCGAAGGAAGAAAACCAAATCTAAGAGGAGTTTATGGAACAGGCCGTATGTAACCGAGTGGCATCGGTTAAATTCTGGGACAGTTATGCAAAATGGTACAAACTCTGGATTGAGCATACAAATTATCATGAGAGAATTATCGATGTTCTGATGACAGTCACCAAGCCTGGCTGGAGAGTTTTGGATATCGGCGCCGGAAATGGGATCCTCTCGATACCCCTCTATGCCCGAGGCTGTGAGGTAACAGCTCTTGAGCCCTCCGTCGGAATGAGAAACCTGCTGTATGAAGAGGCATTCAAGAACGGGATTTACGGATTAACTGTGGATGATCGGATGTGGGAGGAGGTCCCTTGTTATGAGTTTTTGGAATGCGATCTCATCATTGCCTGCAACACCCTTCACCTAACTCAGATCGGTTTTGAAAAGGCTATGGCAAAGGTATTCCGGGCAAGCCCGGGAAACGTCTTCCTCATTTCGGATGATAGGTCGCCCGAGCTTCAAGTGAAGTGGCAATACAGTGTTTACACGATGGCTTTTGCGAAATCCTACGAAACGGATAACTCGTACGCCTATCACCATCTGAACGAAATACTCCAGCACTGGACCTTTATGAAAGGACGGGCTCCTCAATCCAATGAAATCCGAACCTTAAAGGAGAGGCTGGTTCTTCAAGATGGACATCTCTGGTTAAAGGATAGGGCGCAAGTGACGATGCGATGGTGGAAGAGAGATGGGCGAGAGTGAAACTGATTGGAAATTCTGAATCTCGATCATTCGGACAAAGGCAGACTGGGACGAGAGGGCGGGATTCGTGGTGAGCGTGAGCGACGAGGTCAGACTCTCAGCAATCAAAAGGTTCAGTATCGTGGCGGAAAGGAGGAAACAGCGGGAAAAGTGAACGGATGACGGGTTGTATTTTGGGGCGGGGCGTAACCATCGGCCTGAAACGTGGAAAACACCCCGCCCGAGGAAAGCAATGCGTAAGCAATGCCCCCTTCAAATTATCTTATCACAAGAAAGGAGGGGAGAAAAGATCTTCGAGGAGGGTTCTATGAAAAAAATTACAGAGACGATGACCCTGATCATTTCCTGTTTAACACAAAGCGGAAGAGAGGAAAAACCTTGGACGCGTGTGATGCGGAAGGTTTTGATATGCTTCTTGGTTTGTATCTTTCTGCTATTCAACGTATCAACGGGAGTGGCAGACGAGGAAGAAAAGAAAGAAGAGAAAACGGTATTGGAAGAAATCACCGTCATAGGCACCTCTTACAGCAATCCGGTTACTCCGATTGATACCCGTTACGGCACCCAGTACAATCTGGTGACCGAAGAACAGATCAAAGAACAGAATTCTTATGATTTCGAGTCCGCCCTGCACAATGTGCCGGGGGTTATGTCCCAGGGCAAGAATCTTATTGGGGAACAGACCAGCCACAGCCTTTATATTCGCGGCCGGGGATCCAGCCATCCCAGCTCCGATTTTGCTATTGAGTTTGATGGAGCTCCCCGCTACGGGGGGCTCTTCGGCCAGGTGATGGGTGACGGCATCGCCATTTCCACCATCGGCGGGATAGAGGTCTACAAGAGCCCTCAGCCGTCTCGATTCGGCAGTGGTTATGCGTTGGTCAATGTCTTGCCCAAGTATCTGACGAAAGAGGGGCAGGAGATTGTGCTTAATTTCAGCGGTGGAAGTTACTACACGTTTGATGAGAATCTTTCCGGTGGCATCAAAAAGGGACCGTTTGACATCTACATGTCTCAGAGCTGGGTGGACACAGACGGCCATCGTGACCATTCTGCTGCCCAGCAGCAAAGCTACTATGCCAATGCCGGTTATCAAATCAACAAAGAATGGAACATCAGGCTCTTGACCAACTATGTAACGAGCAAAACCGAGGCCCCCATGCCAGACACCACGCCCACTGCAACGAACGGAGTGAGCTGGCCGGGAGCAGAACGCTACGATTCCGAGACCTTTTTCACCACATACACACTTAACCACCAATACGAGCATGTCAGCGGCTATCTCAAGACCTATTGGAATGATACTGATTTTGACCTGTTGCAGGAATTGAAGAACGGTCAGCGCTACGGCAGCGGCACCGGCGGCCTCCGGTCCCGGCAGGAGATTTCGCTTTACGGAATCCGGGGCAAAGAAAAACTTCATCTTTGGCCGGGTGGAGAGATCTTGGCCGGAGCGGACCTGGATGAGACCGATCTGAAAAATACGCAACGGACATACACGGGGCTGGCAGTCCCAGGAATCAATGGCGGTCTGGCAGAAAGAGTCTGGGATTTTCCCGATACAACGCTCTTCTCTCCCTATCTGGCCACGAGTCAGATCGTCGGCCGCCCTGAAGGCTTCCACATCATCCCCTCCGCAGGTTTCCGCTATTTCGATCACAATCGGTTCAAGGATAAGTCAGCGGGCCAGGTCGGTTTGGTGACGGGTTACGGACATACCGACCTCAATATCAATTACTCCCGGGGTGTCAACTATCCCACTCCGGTAGTGCTGATGAACTTTGTGCTCACCAGTTCGCCAGTGAGTGATGCCAGTCAGTACTGGAAGAAGATAAAACCCGAAGTGGTGGACCACTATGAAGTGGGCTTGACCCACACCTGGCCGAAAATAGCCTCTTTGGGAGCGACAGCTTTCTATGACAAAGGAAAAGACCGTTTCCAAGCGTACTTTTTTGGACCCATCCCAACCCAATTTAACGACCCTATCGGTCGATACGAGATCCGCGGGCTGGAACTCACAGGCACAGTAACCCCTGTGAAAAACATTGAGTGCTTCGCCGGTGCCACCTGGCTGGAGGCCCAAGCCACTGGCCATGACGGCATTGAGCGTGACCATCTGCCTTATACTCCGAGTTTTCAGTTTCAGGGGGGACTCAACTGGACATTTCTTGAGAATTTCCGGCTCTTCATGGATATGCAACACTTGAGCAACCTGTATCAAGGCACTAACTCTCGTCCTGGGACTTTTAATTTCAATGAGTTTACCCGTAAAGACAAGCTGGATGACATTACACTGGTTAACGCACGGGTGAGCTATCGCTTTGATTACAAGCCGCTGCGGCTCAGCGACTCGGAAATCTTTTTGGCGCTAAACAATATTCTTAATCAGCATTACGAATACACCAAGGGCTATCCCATGCCTGGAACGACCCTCTTTGCCGGATTCAGTATGAAGTTTAAATAATGCATATCGGATGAAGGGGCGGCGTTCAAGAGAAGTGCCGCCCCTTTTTAGGAGGATCAGTAAATGCGGGCAAAAACGAAGTTGTTTCTTACGATTGTGACAATGGCCTTAGTGTGCATTTCCACCGGCTTTTCGAACAAATTAAAAGACGAGAAGACGGAAATCGTACGCTGCATCATGACATCGGATACCATCTTATCCGGAATGATCACCTCGCTTCTTCCCCCGAATAGATATTCCATCGAAGCGATACTCCCACCAGGGCAGTGTCCCGGCCACTATGATGTGAAGCTGTCGGATATCGAGAAAATAAAGAGAGCAGATCTGATTGTTTCATTCAGGGGAATGCCTTTCATGGAAAAAGCCATCTTAGATGGTAGATCGCAACTTCTTGTGGATGCGGGAGGCCGTAATTGGATGGCTCCGGACTCCTATATCTATGGCTTGGGTATCCTTGCAGACGGGCTTTCAAAACATTTCCCAGAAGATAAGGTTGAAATCATGAGGCGGAAGGAAGAAGCGATCCGCAAGGTGAAAGCGGAGTCGAATTCCCTCCTTGAAAAGATCAAGCAGGTAGGAATCCTTGGAAAAGCAATGATAGCCTCCTCCATGCAGAAAGAGGTGCTCGAGTGGATGGGGATTCGTGTTGTGGGAGAATACGGCAGACCGGAGTCGATGTCAGCCAGGGAAGTCGTACGCCTTTCGAAAATCGGAAAAGATCACCAGGCAATAGCCGTTGTGGACAATCTTCAATCCGGCCCCGACGCCGGAAAAGGGATCGCCGAAACGTTGGGGGTTCCTCATGTTGTCCTTACAAATTTCCCATCCGAAAAAGGCTATCTTTCCACACTCGGAGAGAATATTAATTCCGTGGTGGCAGCAATGATGCGAAAATAAGGCCGGGTTGATTTTAGATAGCGCATGACGAAGAGCCAGAACATTATCGATCTGAACGAGATCATCGTCCGAAAGGGAAAGGGGTTGTTGTTAGAAGGAATCAGCCTGAGCGTGTCGCGCAACGAGTTTGTCGGGATTATTGGCCCTAACGGCGCCGGAAAAACCACCCTTCTCAATCTCATCGCCGGATTTGAAAGATTCGAGGGGACGCTCAGTCTTTTCGGACATCGTGAGACGTGGATGCGCTCCCGTGAAACACGCCTGCGTGTTGGTTACGTTCCGCAATTGTTCCAAATCGATCCGGCGTTTCCAATTTTGGCGTTAGAGGCCGTGATGACAGGCGCAATCGGCCGGCTCGGATTGCTCCGCTCAATCGGCAGGGGAGAGAGAGAAAAAGCGATGCGGCTGATGGAAATGATGCGCGTGGATCATCTTGCGGACAGGCCTTTGGGCCAGCTTTCTGGCGGCGAACGACAGAAGGTATCGCTGGCACGTGCTATTCTTCAAGAACCAGATATCCTTCTTATGGATGAACCCACCGCAAATCTGGACATGGCCATCCAGAAGGAGGTCCTGAACCTTATCGATGAAATTCACAAACGGGAAGCCCTGACGCTTCTTTTCGTCACGCACGATTTTAATATGCTTCCCTCTGCAATGCGACGCGCCGTGCTTCTGAATCGTGGCAAGAAAGTTTTTGACGGAGACATCAACACCGCCTTGTCGGGTAATACACTGAGCAGGTTGTTCCAATATCCGCTGGAAACCTTTGAGCGCAACGGCAGGAGATTCGTTTGCTATGGCTGAACATTTGATTGAAGCGCTCACGTACGCGCCTATCCAGCGAGCTGCCATGGCCTGTGTGCTGTGCGGTGCGAGCTGCTCACTACTGTCAGTGTTTGTCGTACTAATGAAGATGCCGTTGATAGGGGTCTCGATGTCCCACGCCGCTTTCGCGGGTGCTGTGTTGGGCATGCTGCTTAATTTCAATCCGTTTTTAAGCGGGTTTACCCTGTGCCTCCTTGTGGCGGGAGTCCTCGGTCCGCTTTCAGATCGCACGGACATGGCCCCAGAGAACGTGCTCGGCATCATGTTTTCATTTCTTATGGGACTTGCGTTTCTCGGTATGGGAATTCTCACGAGGACAAAGGCCGGTGCCCTCAACCTGATGTGGGGAAGCCTGTTGTCGCTGTCGGGGTCGGACATTATCATCCTGGCGCTGATCACGTTGGTCCTTGTGCTTTTTGTATTTTTGTTTTTCAAGGAGATTCGCTCTGTCCTGTTTAACAGACGGCTTGCCGGAGCGAGCGGCGTGCCGGAGCGGTTGATTTATTATGCGCTTCTGTTTTTGACCGGAGCTGTGGTGTCGTCTAACCTTGCGACGGTAGGAGGGCTCCTCATCTTTGCATTGCTCGTGCAACCTGGAGCCACAGCGCTCCAGTTGACGTACAATTTGAAACACTTTTTTCTTATTTCCGCAGCTTCGGGGATTAGCGCCTGCATATTTGGTCTCATCGTATCCTATATTTTTGATCTTCCGTCAGGCGCGTCGGTGGTTTTAATGGCGACGACCATCTTTGCCACCGCATACATTTTTTCGCCAAAGCGCCGATCGACAAAACTCAGGAAAGAAAATCTATCCCATGAAAATGACGCCAGATGAAATCTATCGAGTACGAAAGCAGTACTTCGACGATCAGGCCGAAAAGTGGCTTGATATGTGGTACAAAGATCCCGCAACGGGGCGCTATGATAAACACGAAAAGGACTTTAAGCGACTATTTTCACTCCTGCCGCTGAAGCCAGGTGACCAGGTACTGGACGTCGGGTGTGGAACCGGTGTGTTGGTTCCGTTCATTCTCGAGCGTATCATGTCAACCGGAATTCTCTTTGAATTGGATTTCTCTGAAAGGATGATAGAAGTTAATCGGAACTTGAACGGACGGGGCAATATCCGATTCATCGTCGCGGATGCGGAGAGTGCAGCGCTGGAGGACGCTTCCTGCGACGTGGTGATCTGTCTCTCGTGTTTCCCGCATTTTCATGACAAGGAAAAAGCCATGACGACGCTTTCACGCATCCTGAAACCGTGCGGGATTTTCGCCGTGTCGCATTTTGAGTCGTCTGAAGGGATAAAAAAACATCATGAATCATGCTACGCCGTCATGCATGACCATTTGCCTGAAGAAGCAGCTATGCGTACACTGTTTCAAAAAGTGGATTTGAATATTGAGTTGTTTATTGATGAACCGGGTTTCTATTGTATCGTTTCCAAGAAATTACCGTTCAAATCAATTATGCCAAGCGGCTGACCTCTATCGCAGATCTGATCATCACTCTTTCTGGATTGCCCTTCTTTCTCTGGTTTAAAACAAACCATGTTCGAGAAGAAAACAAGAGGGGTAAGGAACGCAGCATCTTTTAAAGGAGGAAGCCTAAATGTTTGCTGGGAAAACAATCTGGGAAATACTTCAGATCGGTGGCTTCACCATGTATATCTTGTTATTCTGCTCTGTTTTATCCGTTGCTATTCTTTTAGAAAGGATCATTTATTACAGAAAGCGATCCAAAACCAAACGAGCCGAGTTTATGATAAGGACAGCAAAAGCGTTGAAAGGAGGGGACATTGAACGGGCGATTGAAATCTGCAAAGAGACTCTCGCTCCCTTCTCCAAGGTCGTTTATTCTGGCCTTCAACTCCATGGGCATCATGAAAAAGAAATATCCAATGCCATGGAGCGGGAGATTACCGTTGAGACCACGCATTTAGAAAGATATACCAGTATCGTAGGAACTATTGGGAACACGGCTGTTTACATAGGACTGTTTGGAACGGTTCTTGGAATCGTCAGGGCATTCCATGATATTGCGTCAGCCGGGGCCGGTGGAATGAACATTGTCATCGGTGGGGTCTCAGAAGCATTAGTTTGCACTGCAGCAGGGCTTTTTGTAGCAATCCCTGCGGTTATTGCATTCAATTATTTCATAAGGAAAGTGGAACACTTTACAAATGATATGGAACTCTGTGCATCTGAATTAATGGATCTAATAGGCAAGGAATAAATAATATGCAGAGAAGAATAAAAAAATCCAAATTGATGGCAGAAATCAATATCACCCCTTTCACCGATGTTGTCCTGGTTCTACTGATCATCTTCATGATTGCAACCCCTTTCATTTACCAATCGAGCATGAAAATACAACTGCCCCAGGGGTCATCCTCTGAGGAAACATCCAAAGACATCATTATTACCATTAACACTCAGGGTGATGTCCTTCTGGAAGATAAAAAAATCGACTTGGATATATTGAAGGTTAAGATCATGGCCTTGTTGAGAAATAAAGCCGATGCTCTTGTCATTGTCAATGGGGATAAAAATGTCAGATATGATTCGGTCATGCAAGTGATGGATGTCTTGACACAGTCCGGTGTGAAGAATCCCGGTTTAGGAATAGAGATAAAGAGATGAACGGATTGCAACATATGGGGGACCAACCCTGTCTTCTCATGGATTTATCTCAATCTGATTCCAGAGGACTATTCAAGACATGGGTCTTCTCCCTGCTTCTCCACATTATCTTGATCATCTTCCTGATTCTTACCTTGAAAACGGGAATCAAAAAAAGTGGCTCTTCAGTTTATCGAGTCACCATCACGCCTCTTTCTCCTCAGACCATCTCGAATCGCTACCCTCTCCCAGCTTTGCCACCCCCTCAGCCTGTCCTCTCGAAAACTCAAATTCAAAAAGAAGAAGAAAAACAACCGAAGGAAGAGATCAGGCAGGAGCCTGTTAGAGAATCGAAGCAACTCCCTCAAGATCAGGAGAATAAAGAAACCATACAGAAGCCAATCCCCTTGCCGATGACCTTAACATCGACTCCGAATATAGACTCGAACTTGGAAAAAGAGCACATTCTCCGTGTCTCCTTAGCTCTTCCCTCTGAGGAAACCAATAAAAATATCTCTTCGGAATGGAGTCCAGAAGAAGAGATAGGAACAGGGACGGGTAAAGGTACAGGAATAGGGGACTCCACCTCAAGTGGTTCTGTTGAAGGCCAGGGGATGGGACAAGGGGGGTCTCGATGGGGAGGTCCGGGAGAAGGGCCAGGACGGGGGATCTCCGGCTTGGCTATTCCAGGAAAAGAACCAGGGACGGGCAGTGGAATTCCCGGTCAGAGAGGTTCAGGAAAAGGGACGGGGACAGGGACTGGCACAGGAACCCGGGCAGGGACCGGCACGGGCAACGGAGGGCAGCGGAGTGGTTCTGGGATTGGCCGATCAGGTATATCTTCGCCCGGATATGCTGAAAATCCAAAACCTGTCTATCCCCTGGAAGCCCAGCAGAAGGGACATGAAGGGAAGGTTGTACTGGCGGTGGAGATTCTTCCGAATGGCCTAGTCGGGGAGGTCCAGGTGGATAAATCTTCCGGCTACGAGACACTCGATCATTGCGCCGTCGAGACGGTGAAAAAATGGAAATTTATTCCTGCCAAAAAGGGAGGGGTAGCCATCCCTTGCTGGGTAAACATTCCCTTTAAGTTTCAGCTCCTACACTCGAAGGACTGAAGAATAACTGTAATGAAAGGGAAGTTTCTGTCATTGGCACCAAACAGATAAGGCGGATTGAAAAGGGATTGAGACTTCCCGATTCAAGAATAGCAGAATCGATGACGGAAATGTCACGAACGATAACCATCGCAAAAAAGCGCGAGCTCTATTTTATGGGCAAAAGGGTTGATTTAAGGAATCTGCGGGCAGCCATTCAGAACAGTCTTCCTGAAAGGGAGAAAGATGTTTTACGAATCAAAGCAGACAAAGAAGTGGATGTGGGATTATTGGTGAGTGTGATCGATGAAGTGCGGCTTGCAGGAATCAAAGCCTTCAGCGTTGCGACAGAGAGGAGATGAAGACAGGTAAGGTTTCAGATTGCCTTACATCTTGGAGCTGACTATTATACGGTAGAAAGCTTAAAGCCGGAATTCCCCACCAAATTGGTTCAGACAAGGCGGCGAGAGCTGTTTTTAGAAACCTCGTGGCAACCAGCCCTTTGTATGAAATTCCCATGCTATCGGAAGAGAGGTTGAATTGGGTTTTTTCGATATTTCAAGGTGATCTTGATAAATATTCCCCGTGCCTTCTTCACATAGGTCTTCTTTTCTATTGCCTTGCCAAAGCAAAATTGCTATAAATAATCTAAACAAGTCCTGGGGAGGTGGGGTATGTATAAAAAGATTTTGGTCACATTGGACGGTTCGGAACTGGCAAGAAAGGCCTTAGATCAGGCCGAGAAACTGGCCAAGACTTTCGATGCTGAAATCATTTTATTCCAAGTGGTCCCCTTTTTGCCTATCTATGGATCGCCGGAGTTGGTCACCCCTCTTATCGTCGATGAGAAGCAAAAAGAGTCGGCAGAGAAATATCTTACTAACCTCGCTGAGGAATTGAAAAAGAGGGGTCTCAAGGTGACGGCAATGGTGAGGACTGGTCAGCAGGTGGCTGTCGAGATCATCGACTTCGCAAAAGAAACTGGGGTGGACCTGATCGTTATGTGCACCCACGGCCGTTCCGGAATAACCCGGTGGGTCTTGGGGAGTGTTGCGCATAAAGTCTTAACACGGACTGAAACACCCATTCTTCTCCTCCCGCTCAAAGGGGTAGCCGTTTCGATATGAGAACAGTCCTCATCGGACTCTCCATTTCTTGGAAATTGATGGCCGATGTGAACATCTTCGACCCTATCCAATTGGGCGGACAGCGATGGCTTTTCTTTCCTTCATCCTAATTGTTGGAACGGCCCTCATTAGGGAACCTCCTTCCGCCTTCTTATTTTTTCAAGGGGCTTCATCAGCGCAAGAAAGAATATCCATCCACTATTGCTCTCCTTCGTTGTCCTGGGAAGAATCGAGGCGTTCGGTTTAATTGGGTTGGTGTATGTCCAAGGGATTAAATAATTTCAGAAGGCGGATTGCGGAATTCGGAATGCGGATTTCCCCTCTGTGCCACAAGTAGCGAGCTTCCTTCTGATTTCTGCACTCTGCACTCAACATTCTGCATTGTTAAATACGGGGTGCCTCTATAATCTCAACCTGGAACTCCTTAGCTGGGCTGGATAGATCTTTGAAGACTACCATAAAGGGTATTGCTTCACCCAAAGGGGTGATGCTGTCCTCCTCCCTTTTAGGCAGAATCAACATCTTCCCTTTAAAAAAGGCGACCGGCAACTTTTTCAACTCCTCTCGACTAATCATTCCCCCACAGATCGCTTCCTTTTCTGCCATTTTGGCCTTGTACTGATCAAAAATCATTACCTTAACTTTGATATATTTTTTTGTGGACCGTGATTGATTCTTCACTTTCCCTTGGATGATATATAAAGGGATCTCCTCTATCGTTTCTTGATATCCATTCAAACCTTCAACGATCAGTCCCTCCTTCTCGGACCCCCAAATACCACCCCAGAGTTCAGTGATCTTCTTGACGGGGTATTGGATATAGGGAAAGAGTTTGCCGTTAGATCCCAACTCAGTCCATAGGTAGAAGACACCAAAAATCAAGAGTACCAGAACGATAAGAAGGGAAAAGAAACGAGAGGGTCCCCATTTCTCCCTTCGCACCATCCTCTTCGGCTTGAAGATTCCGACCTCCGCCTTCTCCTCTCCTGCAGCTTCTTTAGAAGGCACCCGTTCCTCTTTTGCTGTGGGCGCCTTTTCAAAAAAGAGGAACGTTTCTTCTCCCTTCTCCTTCCCCTTCTCCTCTATAGGCATCCCTTTCTCTTCCTCCTCCGACGAGGGGGGGAATTCCGGCTCTTTTTGACTTGGCTCTAACAACTCTTCATGGTATTTGGCAAAGGATTCGAAACCCTCAAAGATCTCCTCTTTTGTCTCAGGAGGGGGAGCGACATAGAAAACATGCTTGCATCGTGAACAACGAACCTTTGCTCCTTTGGCTGGGATTCTGGAGTCATCCAAGTTAAACTTGGTTAAACAGGAGGCACAAGTGACGATCATACAAAACCCCCTTCTTACAATTTTTTGGCCGGAAGGTGCCCGCCAGCCCCACTCCATACCAGGACAATCCGGGGCTCGCCCTTCGCGCGGAGACCTTCACATTATGATGAAAGGAATAGGAAAAATCAAGGATAAAATGATGAAGGAACAAAGAAATGTCAAATGTCAAAGCCAAAAGTCCAAATGAAATAAATCCAATGACCGATGTCAAAAATCAAATTCCCTGCCCGCCGAAAGCAGAGAACTTGACATTTGAAATTTATGCATTCATTTGACATTTGAACTTTGACATTTGTAATTTAATTTTTAAAGAATTTATCGCCCCAACCTTTTTTTGAACTCCTCCTTCATGATGGGAACGACGGTAAAGAGATCGCCGACTATCCCATAGGTGGCAATTTTAAAGATCGGGGCTTCAGGGTCCTTGTTGATGGCGACGATGATATCGGATGTCTTCATCCCAGCCTGATGCTGAATGGCACCTGAGATACCACAGGCAATGTAGATCTTGGGCCGCACGGTACGACCGGTCTGCCCAACCTGGTGTTCATAGGGAATCCAGCCTGAATCGACTGCCGCACGAGAGGCCCCCACGGCTGCACCCAAGACCGCTGCCAGTTCACGGATCACTTTAAAATTCTCGGGACCCCCTATCCCTCTTCCCCCTGAGACGATGACCTCCGCATCGGCCAGATTGACCGTCTCCGCCCCTTTGAGGAATTCCACAACCTTTGTCCTGATCTGATCTTCGGTCATCTGAAGGGTTTCGCGAATGATCTCTCCTTTTCGCGAATCATCCCTCGGAGGCATGGCGAACACCTTGGGCCGGACCGTTGACATCTGAGGCCGGTAATTGGGATAATCGAGAATCGTCGCCATAATGTTTCCACCAAAAGCTGGCCGGGTCTGTTTGAGATATTTCGTTTCCGGATCGATGTCCAGACCTGTACAGTCTGCCGTTAATCCTGCCTCGATGGTTGTGGCGACTGTTCCTGCGAAATCTCGACCCTGAGTGGTGGCCCCGAAAAGGACGATCTCAGGTTTATACTTCCGGATGAGATCCACGGCAGCCTTAGCATAAGGATCGGTACGATATTGTTTGAGCAGAGGGCTTTCCATAACATAGACCTTCTCCGCTCCATGGGCGATGGCCTCCTTGGCAAATTTATCGACGGCCTCCTTATCCCCGAAAAGCATCCCGCATAATTTGCATCCTATGGCATCGGCTAACTTCCTTCCCTCACCCAAGAGCTCGAAGGAGACACTTCCGACCTTGCCGTGCTCATGCTCTATAAATATCCAGACGTCTTTATAAGTGCTGAGATCGATTGTGACGGCCTTTTCCTCCTTTTCCAAAGTGATCGCACTCACCGGACAGACATCCACGCAAGCGCCGCAGAAGGTACACTTCTCATCGACTACTGCAATCCCTTCCTTCATACTCAGGGCGCCAAAGGGACAGGTCGGAATACAGGATTCACATCCGGTGCAAGTATCCTTGTCAATTATTAGTCTGGCCATTCACTCCTCCTAAATAATGAACTCAGGAATTAAGGAATTCAGGAATTGAGGGATTACGATTATTTTTCTATCCCAAATTCGCAATCCCGCAATTACTTTATAAATTTTGTATCCATCAATTTGTTCACCAGAAGAGGAACCACTTCTGGTAATTCCCCTTTTAAAATCTCACCGCCTCCTCCTCTGGCCTCTGGGGAAAAGACCCTCGTCACCCAGGTAGGTGATCCCTTCAATCCAATCCGATTCTCATCCGCGCCGATATCCTTTGCGGTCAAGGTAGGAATCTGTGCCTTGGCAGCCTTTTTAATCCCTAAAAGAGAAGGAAGCCTCGGTTCGTTGATGTCTTTAACAACCGTCAACAAAGCTGGAATCGAAGATTCAACGATCTCTCTCCCATTTTCCAGTAATCGTTCCACCACAATCCTCTTCTTTGCGGGATCAATCTCTTTGATCTTTGAAACATAAGTCAGTTGTGGGATTCCCAAGCGGGTGGCAATGCCTGGCCCGACTTGAGCCGTATCTCCATCGATGGCCTGTTTTCCGCAAATCACGAGATCCACATCTCCAACGACCGCCCGAATCGTCTTAGCAACGGTATAAGCAGTAGCCAAGGTATCTGCTCCTGCAAAGGCCCTGTCCGAGACCAGATAGACTTTATCGACACCCACAGCGAGGGCATTTTTCAACACATCGATCGCCTGGGGAGGCCCCATGGAGATGACGTGAACTTCTCCGCCATGCTTCTCTTTGATGAGAAGAGCTTCTTCTACAGCGTACTCATCAAAGGGATTGGTAATGCTCGCAACGCCCTCTCGAATCAAGGTATTTGTCTTCGGGTCGATCTTCACATCGGTGGTGTCGGGCACCTGTTTGATACATACGGCGATCTTCACCTTCTCCTCCTTATCTCCCTTTATAATTGGGCTTCCTCTTCTCAACGAACGCTGTCATCCCCTCCTTCTGGTCCTCGGTAGCAAACCCGATGCCGAAGGCATGGGATTCTAAAACACATGCCTCTGCGAGATCCATATTGAAACCAGCATCCATCACCATCTTAGCCAATCTTACTCCGATGGCTCCGTTCCCGGCGATCTGAGCGGCCACTTTTTTCGCCTCCTCCATTAGAGAGGCCTGGGGAAAAACCCGGTTGACAATCCCCATCTGAAAGGCCTCCTGGGCGCTAATCATTTTCCCTGTCAAAATGAGTTCCTTCGCCTTACCCTTTCCGATCAAACGGGGAAGTCTCTGAGTTCCTCCGAAGCCTGGAAAGATGCCGAGGGTCACTTCCGGAAGACCGAACTTCGCATTTTCAGAGGCATAGATGAAATCACAGGCAATGGCAATCTCTGTCCCTCCCCCCAGGGCAAAGCCGTTGACGGCTGCTATGACCGGTCGGTCAAGGTCCTGGATCATCTTCAATGTGAGATTGCCGAATTTTGAAAAGTTGAGGGCCTCGATAGAATTCATTCCCTTCATTTCCAGGATATCGGCTCCTGCGACAAAGGATCTCTCTCCAGCTCCTGTTAGAATGAGAACCTTTATCTCTGGATTGTCTTTTACTTCCTGGATCCCCCTCTGAATCTCTTTGAGGGTCTCGATGTTTAAGGCATTAAGCGCCTTGGGACGGTTGATTGTGAGGATACCGATCTCCCCTTCGAAGGATAATAAAATATTCTTATAATCCATCTGTCCTCCTAAAAGATTTTCAATTTGTGATTTGCAATTTGCGATTTTTTTCCAGATCGGAAATCGGCAATCTAAAATAGAAAATCTTTATTCAGAACTCTTAACTCCTTTCAACGATCATGGCCATGCCTTGGCCTCCACCAATACAGAGGGTAGCTAAACCCAAATGGGTCTTTCTTCGTCTCATCTCATTCAGGAGTGTAACAATTAATCTCGCCCCAGAACAACCAATGGGATGGCCTAATGAGATTCCACTCCCATTCACATTGGTCTTTTCCATGTCGAATTTCAGTTCTCGAATACAAGCGATGGCTTGTGAAGCAAAGGCCTCATTCAATTCAATCAGTCCAATATCGCTAAGAGACACACCCGCTTTTTTCAAGGCCTTTCTCACCGCAGGAATCGGGCCTAATCCCATGAAGGCAGGATCGACACCTCCTGAGGCATAGGATTTGATCACCCCTAATGGCTCCAAATTCAATGCCTTGGCCTTTTCTTTGGACATCAACAGAACAGCGGCAGCGGCATCATTAATTCCTGAGGCATTTCCCGCGGTGACGGTTCCCCCTTTTTTGAATGCAGTGGGAAGTTTAGCCATCTTCTCTAAGGAGGTATCCATTGGCCTTTCATCCGTATCAAAAGTCAGTGGTTCTCCTTTCTTCTGAGGGATCATGATGGGGACGATTTCTTCTTTAAAGATACCGTTCTTGATCGCCGCCCTTGCCCGCTGATGGCTTAGAAGTCCTAATTCGTCCTGGTCGTTTCTTGTAATCCCAAATTTCTCAGCAATGTTCTCGGCAGTCAAGCCCATGTGGTATCCGTAAAAGATTTCGAAGAGACCGTCAAAGACCATTAAATCCACCATCTCCTGGTTGAACATCCTTGCCCCCCAGCGGCCCAGAGGGAAGGCATAAGGGACTTGGCTCATATTTTCCATTCCCCCCGCAATCACGACATCTGCTTCACCCAACTGAATGGCTTGAGTTCCTAAGGCGATGGCCTTCAGCCCTGAGGCACAGACTTTATTGATCGTAAAGGCATTGGCTTCTTTTGGAACCCCTCCATAAATCATCGCCTGTCGGGCTGGATTCTGTCCCTGACCAGATTGAAGGACATTACCCATGATGACTTCATCAACCTCAACCTCTGCCTTCGTGCCTTCCCATTGGTAGTTAGATTTTTCAAGTGCCGTCATCTCTGCTCCTTTAAAGGCATCTGGAGCTACATCTAAAACCTCCCTTTTTATGACGGGTTTAAGACTTACTCTCTTTAATACATCTCTAATAACCGCAGCTCCCAATTTAACTACGGGAACATCCTTCAGGGATGCTCCAAAAGTACCTACAGCAGTCCTCACTCCACTTACAATAACTACATTTCTCATATCCCTCTCCTCAAATGATAAAGATAATTTTCACAAGTACGTCTTTGTAGCCCAAAACAGATTTTTTGTCAACTTCTTTTTAACAAAACGGAGTATTAATAATCTTCTTTCGATTTCGATAACTTAGAGGCCGTCAACACGGCTCTTACGAGATTGGTTGGATCAGCCAATCCCCTCCCTGCGATGTCGTAGGCTGTTCCATGACCTACTGACGTCCGAATGAAGGGTAATCCCAAAGTGAAATTGACCGCCTCATCAAAACCGCACATTTTGACAGGAATGAGGCCCTGGTCGTGATACATGGAGATCACAGCATCAAAGGCAGTACGGCCTGAAAGGTCGAAAAAAGAGTCAGCAGGAAAGGGCCCTTCAATCTCCATTCCTTGGGATCTCCCCTCCTCGATGGCGGGAAGGATTTCCATCTTCTCCTCTTCTCCTAAGAGCCCCTCTTCCCCGCAATGGGGATTAAGACCGAGAACAGCAATCTTGGGGTGGGTGATCCCAAAATACTTTTTCAGCCCTTCATCGGTCATTCGAATCGTAGAAAGGACACGGTTTGAAGTGATCCATTTTGAGACCTCCTTGAGAGGAAGGTGGGTCGTTACAAGAACGACCTTCCACCTCGATCCCAAAAACATCATGGCTACGGAGGAGGCTTGAACCAAATGGGCCAAGAGTTCCGTATGGCCTGAGAAACGATATCCGGCCGTATTGATCGCCTGCTTATTGATCGGGCATGTGGTAATGGCATCTATCTTACCACCCTGCACCCATTTAACTGCCTCCTCAATGTATTTCACCATCGCCTCTCCACACTTCCTGTCTGGTTTTCCGAATTGGAGTGAGGCTACATTCAATTGACCTAAAGGATAGAGAAAGATTTTTCGAGGAAGGTATCCGTCTTCTGGTCTCTTCTCAAAGACCTCCACAATAGTGGGAAGGCCGAGCCTTTTGATGGTATTCAAGAGAACTTCTCGATCGCCAAACACGATAGGCCGGCAGGATTGAAACGGTTCTTTCCTTGATAAGGCCTTCACGAGGATTTCCGGTCCGATCCCGGTGGGATCACCCATGGTGATACCGATAATGGGAAGAGACATGTACTCACCATTGAATAATCAAGATTGCGGATTGCAGATTGCGGATTGTAAATTGCAGAATACTTACCTTAATATTGCAAAGAATCGGTAGTCCATGGAACTTCTATTTCTGTCTCCGAACTATGTATTATTTTGAAATTGAGATTTCAAATTTAAAGCTTGATCTCGATGACGGACTTCTCTTTCAGGGTGCTTATAAATTGTTGGAGGGCCTTCTCTTTATCCTTTTCAAGATAGTCCGCCTGGACCTTCTCCTTGATCTCTTCGAACGGAGGAGGATCCCCTCCCTTTCGATCGAGAAGTCTAATGAGATGGAAACCGAAATCTGTTCGAACGATCCCGCTCACCTCTCCGATTTGGAGGCGGAGTGCCTCCTTCTCAAAGGCGGGGAGGAGCTCTCCCTTCTTAAAATAACCTAAATCGCCTCGGTCCCTCGCCGTGGCATCCTGTGAATAGAGAAGGGCCATCTCACCAAAATCCTCTCCCGCTTTGATTTTTTCTAATATCTTCTGACATGTCTTCCTGATTTCCCGAATCTCCTCCAGCGTCGCATCTTTGGGGACGATGAATAGAATGTGGCTGGGTCGATAGGATTCATTGCGTCGATACCGATCGATATTCTTCCGGTAGAAATCCCTCAACTCTTTTTCTCCGACCTTCGATTCCGTCTTCACAGCCCAACTAATCAACTTGACGCGCTGGATCCTTTTTTCAATCTCCTTCTTAAGGGCTTCTAAGGTCAAACCATCTTTTGCCAAGCCCCTCTCCAAACCCTCTTGGTTGACGGCATTTTGCCGCCTGATTTCCTCCAGGGCGTTCTCCACTTCTTTATTGGTCACTTTGATCCCTGCTTTCTTTACTTCCTGGTCGATCAACTTCTCTTCGATCAGCCTCTCCAAAACCTTTCGACAAGCCCCCCGAACTCTTTCTCTCCTCTCCAACCGATCCTCGGCCTGAATCTCCTCCTGAAGAGGATCGACCCACCTCTCCACTTCAGAGAGGGTGATGATCTCCTGATTGACAATCGCTACGATGCGATCGACCACTGCTTCGCTTGAAGAGATCGGTCCGTATAAAACCAGAAAGAGACCCAGTCCAAAAAGAATCTTTTTCATCTTCTCCTTTCTCCCTTTCATGACCGAAGCCATTTTTTATTGATCTTCACCTTTGCCTTCCCCTTGAGTCCTTTGAGCCATCTCTGATATTCCTCTTCCCCTTTCTTCTGCCGGAGTTCTTGGAAAACCCTTAACTTTGCCTCCTCAAACGGAATCTGTCGGGGTTCAATTCTTTCTTCCAATTTAAAGATGTGATATCCATACGGGCTTTTGATCACCTCGCTGACCGCTCCCACCTCCATGGTAAAAACACGGTCAAATTCGATTGGCCTCTCCCCTGGGCCGAAGTATCCCAACTCTCCACCATTCGCTTTTTCCGGTCCCAGTGATTTTTCCAATGCTAACTTCTCAAAACTCTCTCCCTTCTTCAGCCGTTTCAGGATCTGGATGGCCTCTTCCCCATCTGCCACAACGATCTGACGGGCCCTCACCTTCTTGTTCAATTGAAATGCAGAACGATGGGCCTCATAATATTGAAGAGCTTCCTTCTCCTCGATCTCCCCTCGATAATGGAGGGCGCTCCAGATCATCTTCTCCGCTAATAATTTTTCCTCCAGTCGAACCTTCCATTCTTCTAAGGTACTCCCTTTCAGACCCAACTTTTCTCCGAATCCCTCTCCGGGGTAGTCCATTTTTATTTCAAGGATGGCCTGATTCAATTCCTCCTGGGAGACCTTGATCCCCAGTCGTTGTGCTTCTTGGACAAGGATCTTGCGTTCGATCACCTGATCCAGGTAGGCCTGTTTCAAGCTCCGAACGTCGGTTCCCTTTGTCTCCTTTCCCGGCTCCAATATCAACTCTTTAAATTCCCGATCAAATTCATCGACCGTGATCTCTTCCTGATTCACTTGAGCAAGAACATGTCCGGGGAGTCCCCCTTCCCATTGGCCACACCCCCACAAGGAAAAGAATAGGATGGGTAAGGCCAACAGGGAACAATATCTCTTCATTTCATCTCTTCTTTTGGCTTCGGTTCCCTCTTCTCCTCTTCTGCCCATAACTTTTCGTTCACGACAATCTTGGCTCTTGACTTCGATTCCTTCACATATTGGAGATAGGCATCCTGCTTCTTCTTCGTTTGAAGGAAAAAACGGATCTTCTCTTTGACCTGATCGAAGGGTCTCAAGGCGGTCCCCCGTCTCTCTTCCAACTGGATGAGATGGTAGCCATAGGGCGTTTTGACGACCTCACTGATTTCCCCTTTCCTCCTGAGCGAAAAGGCCGCTTCTTCGAACTGGGCAAACGAAGGCGCTAATTGCCCTCTCCGGATATACCCGAGGTTTCCCCCATCCTCCCGGGACTTGTCAATGTTATAATCGGACGCTAATTTCTCAAAACTTCCGCCTTTGGAGATCTTCACCAACACTTCTTTCAGAATGGGCTCCGAGTTGACGACAATGTGACGGACTTTCACCTCACGGGGTTCGGTAAAGCGATCTTCATTCTCCTTATAATATTTCTGGATCTCACTATCGGAGACTTCATCTTTCTCTTTCAATGCCTCCTCGAGAAGGGCATCGATCACCATCGCCTTCCTGAAGTCCTCCACCTTCGCCAGGATCTCTTTTTTCTTATCGAGGCCCTTCTTTTTCGCCTCCTGATAGAGCACCTCTCGGGTGACCACATAATTCTCAAGAAAATCTCTCAGCCCTTTTTCGCTTACCAACCTCATTTTCCCTTCAAGGGGTTGTTTTTCCGACATCTGACGGAACTCTTCAAGAGAGATGGAAACATTGTTAATCCGAACCAGCTCTTTCCCACCTAACCCCTTCTCTCCCAATCTCTCGCAACCCGAGAACCAGAAGGAAAAGAGAAGTGAAATCCCCACGAAGACCCATCTTTTTTTCATCATCGTCTCCTCGCCTGAAGAGAATGAAACAATGTCTAAACCTTAACTTTGCAAAAACTTTTGACGATACGGACATGGGCAAGCCGTTCGGAGAGGCTTCGAGGCGAACCTTTGGCCGAATCGGCACTCTCGTCCCCTTCCCCTGCTGGAATTCACTTGGAGTGATGTCCTCCGATACCCCTAAATTCTCAAAACAACCGCCTTCCGAAGCCTTGAAGGGCGGTTTGCCCGTGTCCGTTTTCCAACTGTCAGGTAAAGTAAATACGACTTTTGTTGCTATGCCCAGAACCCACACCGCATGCTATGCAGAGAAGAACGCCTGCTGCGGCAGTCAGGCGAAGCGCCTATCGTTTCTTATCTCAGGTTGAAATCTATCATATCAGGCCAATGCTTGCAATAGCTTTTTGGCCGCTCCAAAGGGGTCCTTCCTCACACCGGACCATCCTTCGATAACCAATTTGGAGTCTGGAGTGAGCCGATATCGACCGTCTCCTCGATTGACCAGCTCCACAACCCTTTCGGGAGAGACCCGGGTCGTTTCATCGAATATAAGAACCATTTGGGAAGGAGTCTGCTCGAATTTTCTGATCGATAATCTCGTCAGGAGAATTTTCACTTTTATCACTTCGAGGAGATGATCCACCTCTGAGGGAATCTTCCCAAATCGGTCCACCAGTTCGTCCCGAATCGTCTCCACTTCCTCATCGGTGCGGGAAAGAGAAAGCCTTCGATAGAGACTCAACCGCACCGCTGGATCCTCCACATAAGCTTCTGGGATGAAGGCAGGAAGATGAAAATGAATTTCTGGAGTGATCTCTTCTACGACTTCTTCACCCTTTAATTCTTTAACGGCCTTCTCCATCAGCTGGGTGTAGAGTTCAAATCCCACCGCAGTGATGTATCCAGATTGAGAGGGTCCGAGGAGGTTTCCTGCTCCCCGAATCTCAAGGTCCTGAATCGAAAGTTTGAATCCAGACCCCAGTTCACTCAATTCCTGAATGGCTCGGAGCCTTCTCATGGCATCCTTGGAAAGGGTGAGATCTCCAGGAATGATGAGGTAAGCATAGGCTTGATGGCTTCCCCGGCCAACTCGGCCACGGATTTGATAGAGATCTGCCAGACCAAAACGCTCTGCATGATTGATCAGGATAGTGTTCGCCGTCGGGATGTCCAAACCAGATTCGATGATACTGGTGCAGACAAGAAGATTAATTTCCTTCCTGACGAATTGGAGCATCACCTTCTCCAATTCCTTCTCCCGCATCTGGCCATGGGCAATGGCCAGGGAGGCCTCCGGGATGAGTCGCCTCAAATGGTTGGCCATGGCATAAATGTTTTGGACCCGATGATGGACGAAGAACACCTGACCTCCCCGACCCAACTCCCTCTGGACCGCTTCTCGGATGACCTCATCGTCATAACGGACCACGATGGTCCGGATCGAGAGGCGATTCTCAGGAGGGGTTTGGATGAGACTGAGATCACGAATTCCAGAAACAGCCATCTGTAGCGTTCTTGGAATAGGAGTCGCCGTGAGCGTGATCACGTCCACCAATTTTCTCATTTGCTTCAATTTTTCCTTGTGGGAGACGCCAAATCGATGTTCCTCATCGATCACCACCAGCCCCAGATCTCGAAAGGACACATCCTTCTGCAAGAGCCGGTGTGTCCCGATCACAATATCCACCCTTCCTTCTTTCAGCCGTCGAAGGATCTCTTTCTGTTCCCGGGGACTTTTAAATCGGCTCAGCACCTCAATGACCACTGGGTAGGTCTTGAATCGCTCAAGGAAGGTCTGGTAATGCTGCTGAGCTAAAACCGTGGTAGGCACTAAAATGGCGACCTGCTTCCCGCCCATCACGGCACGATAAGCGGCTCGGATGGCGACCTCTGTCTTACCATATCCGACGTCCCCACAGATCAAGCGATCCATGGGTTTGGGATTGCCCATGTCCTTCATCACTTCTTCAATCGCCTGGACCTGATCAGGAGTTTCTTCATATTCAAAGGTGGCTTCAAACTCTTTATAGAACTGATCTAAAGGAGCAAATGTGAATCCTTCAAAAACCTTTCTGGCCGCATAGAGGTCGAGGAGTTCTTTCACCATCTCTGACACCGCAGCCTCTGCCCTCTTTTTTGCCCTCTGCCAATGATGACTGCCCAGTTTATCCAGTCTGGCAGATTTTCCATCCCCTCCGATATAGCGTTGAATTAAATTCAGCCGGTCTACAGGAAGATAGAGTTTATCCCCTTCCTGATATTCTAAGAGAAGGTAATCGTTCGAGACCCCCCAAATCTTCAAGTGTTTCAGCCCTCGATAACGACCTATTCCATAGTCGATATGGACAACAAGATCCTCTTCCCGAAGTTCCCTGTACGAAGAGAGGGATGGGCCCCCCCTCTGCCATGAAGCAGAGGCTATAGGAGCCCGAACCTTTCCTTCAGGAAGCCTCCTTCTTTCACCAAAGATCTCCTCTTCGGTCAGAATCACCCAACCTTCCCGGGGGTTTCGAAACCCTGAGGAGAGAGGGCCGACAAGAAGTACGAGATCCTCCTCGGGTTGATCAAGGGCCTCTCTGAACATTTTCGTTTTTTCCAGTCGTGGTTCCACTCCATACTGCAAGAGAAGATCCCTCAATCGCTCAGCCTGACCCTGTGCATGGGAAACGATGAAGACTCTCACTCCTTTTTCTTGCCAATCATGAAGGTTTTTCAAAAGGATCGAAAAAGGGGAAGTCTCGGGGGAGCCGGTTTTCGCGGAGAGGACGGCTCTCATCTCCCTCTGAAGATTTTCATTCGTCTCCATCTCAAAAGAAAAAACATGCTGACACGAAGGAGGGGCAAGGGGTCCTCCCTGGAGATAGACCGTTTGAAATCTTCCCAAACAAATCGAGACATCCTCGTCATTGAGATAGGTGGCCTCTGACGAAGAAACGGCTCTCTTTTTTGACAAAGCCTTTTCATGATGTTCTTGGATCAGATGAGAAAAGATCTCAGCTTCTTTCTCTACTTCATCCCCTTCTTCAATAAAGATGATTTCATTCCCCTTCAGATAATCCAGAAGGGTTTTGAGAGGCTGGACAGAAGAATCTCCCGAGGTATCCTTTGCAGGAAGAAGGATGGCATGATCCATCATCCCCTGGGGAAGAGAACGCTGAGTCTCCGTCTCGAATCGACGGATGGACTCTAATCGGTCTCCATCAAATTCCAATCGAATAGGGTCTTCATAGAATGGGGTGTGGAGATCGATGATCGCTCCCCGGACGCTAAAATCCCCCCTCTCCTCCACAATCCTCGCCGAGGTATATCCACCTTCGTGAAGAAAACGGATGAATCGGTCGCGGTCTACCTCTTCTCCTACAGAAATAGAAAAAACAGATCTTTTTAAATCGTCCGGGGCCAGAACCTTCTGCATCAGCGCCTTGATGGAAGAGACGATCACTGCTTCCTCACCTTTTAGAAGGGAAAAAAGGACTCTTACCCGTTCCCTGACAATTTCAGGATGGGGAGGGATTTCATCATAAGGAAGGGTCTCCCATTGAGGGAAGAGAAAGGAAGGGACATCCGACTCCTTCATAAAAAACCGGAGATCTTCGAGGAAAGTCTCGGCATTTCGCAAGTGGGGGACGATGACCAGCAGGGGTCCCCTCACCTTCTCTCTCCAATGAGAGAGAAGGTAGACCTTGGAAGAACCTGTTAGGTTGGTCAATCCGATACGTTTCCATCTTCTCCAAGGCTCGGATTCAAGCCAAGAATCAAAAGAATGGGAATTTTCTTTAATCGATATTGCCATATCTCTTCATTTTTCAATTAAATAGGGATAGCTGTCAAGGCTTGTCTTTCGTGTCCGTGTCCGCTATCCATGTCTGCACGCCGAAGTGCCTGCCTTCGCCGAAACGCTTCGTACAGGCAAGCGTTCCGGCACGCTTGCGCGCCGGAGCGCTAAAGCGCGCAGGCGTGTCCGATAAAATATGGTTTATTGGGGTGTCTTCAGGTGTCACGAATCACGGACACCGGTCAAGTTGTTTCTTACGGGAGCGATAGAATCTAATCAACCTTAAAGAGAGGGGATAGGCAACCAAACTGAGAAGGGAACAGAGAATTAAGGAACCTATATTAAAAGAGAGGAAAAGACCCCATTGGGAGGCAATTCGCATCCAAAAATCCGAACGAATGAATCTTTGATCCATTCCCAATCGAAATATCTCTTTCAGGAAAGCCCTGTCGATCTGGAGCCCCATGATCCACATCCCCATCCATGTGGCGACCGTATAATAGGGAACGATCCACCAAGGCGTGTTCGACCAAACCCCTAATAGGATGGCCACCCGGTTCAACTTGAATAAGAATGCGATCGCTATACCGGTCAGAGTATGAAATCCTAAGAAGGGCGAAAACCCTAAGAAGACACCAATGGAATAGGCCAGGGCTGTTTGTTCAGGCGTGTCTTCGATATGGAGCAGTTTCTTTATTAAATCCTTGAAATGGCGCATTGGACATGATGTCATTCCCGTGCAAACGGGAATCTAGGATTAATAAACAAAATATAGATTCCTGCTTTCGCAGGAATGACAAAGACGAAACTATACATATAAAACCTGTCACGGAAAGAGGCAATCCTTCACGAGAAAACAAATTTTGCACTGAGGGTTTTTCGCTCTACAGACTTCTCTTCCAAATCGGATGAGGTTAAGGTGTAGGGAGAGGGATTTCCCCTTGGCGATGAGTGGGACCATCCATTGATGGGCCTTTTCTGCATCGATCTTCTTCGGAAGGAAGCCCAGGCGTTTCCCAACCCGGAGGATATGGGTATCGATCGGAAAGGCTTCCCTCCCCAAACCCAAAAGGAGAAGACAGTGAACGGTTTTTGGCCCAATCCCTTTGAGGCTCCCAATGGTTCGTTTAATTCCCTCCGAATCCATCTCTTTTAAAATGGCAAGGCTCAACACCCCGTAATGCTTTTCGATCCATCGGAGGATGTCCTTGATGCGTCTCGATTTCTGTTCGGCCAATCCGCCCGGTCGGATCGCCTGAATGAGCGCTCTCGTCTTGGCCCTGAGGACATCCTCCCAACGGGGGAATCGGGTTTTCAATCCCCGGTAGGCCATATCCCGATTTCGGTCGTTGGTGTTCTGTGAAAGGATCGTCTGGATGAGGAGATCGAGAGGATCAACGATCCTCTTCTTCCGAGGAATGCCATATCTTTTTTCCAAGAGATGGACGAGCCTTTCGACCTTTTTTCTGAATTGCCTTAATTCGGAGGATTGCACAGTCGTAGCGCTTCAGGCCCTCGCCATTGCCTTTCTAATCTTGTCACTGAGACGCCCCTTGAGGAGATCCTTCATCCGCTCCTTGACCCTCGTCACAAAACCCTGATAGGTCTCCTTTCCCTCCAACACCTGAAGATAGAGGTCCCCTAATTCGGGATAGTGTTTTAGAGCCTGATAAGCCAATTTTGTAAAGCGGAAAACGAATCGAGAAAAATAGAGGGCCCATTTCAAGTTGTCAAAGATATGGAAACGAACCGTATCCTGATATAGATCAGAGGGAGAAATCCCTTTCTGTTTCGATTCAATGATCGCCTCTGCAGCAAGCATCCCACTTCGAAGGGCATAGTAAATCCCTTCCCCCATCAGAGGATCCGTCAGGTGAGCCGCATCACCCACCAGAAGAAGCCTTCCTTGTGAGACCTTTTGCTCTTCATCATAAAAGGGGGAGAGGGGATGTCCCAGAACTTTGCTCACCTTCTTCTCATTGATGTAATTCAGTGCGCGGATGAAAACATTGAAGTATTGACGGGGGTTCATCTCTTCCCCTTCTCGATGCATTCCGCCGATACCAATGCTGAGCCCTTCTCTTTTGGGGAAGACCCAACCATAGCCATTGGGAACTGCGCCGAAATCTAAATGGATGAGTTGAAGATCCCCTTTCGGGAAATCGATGACCGTCTCAAAAGGAATCTCACTTTCTACCCCAATCCCACTTCCGTCGTCCTTCGGTGGCGGAGAGGAGAATGACTTTGCTACGATACTCCCCGGACCATCTGCGCCGATGAGATATTCACAATGAAGCCTCTTCCCCCCGGTTAACTGCACCTCTACCCCATCCCTCCTCTCTTCTACCGTGACCACTTTTTCTCCATCTGAAATATCAGCCCCTGTCTCGATGGTCTTTTCAACCAAGAATTGATCGAACCGATCCCTCATCACCATGAATGCAAACGGTTGATGTGTTTGGATAAGGAAGGGGTCTTTCAAGCAATAAGTGAATCTTGCTCCATAGATGGTATTTTCCACCACGGAGCTGAGGTCGAAGCCAAGCAGACGGATCGCTTTAAGGGAAAGGCAACCTCCGCAGGGTTTATATCTGGGCAACCTTTCCTTTTCAATGATGAGTGTCTTCAACCCAGCCTTGGCACAAAACCTGGCAGCGGTTGCCCCCCCTGGTCCTGCTCCCACTACAATGACATCATAATCCCGCTTCATCGCCGGCATCCTGAATTAATTTTAAAAATTATCATGAAACTTAGATTTGTCAATACATAAGAATCAAAACTTTCACTTGCTAATTTAGGCTCGCTGATGACCTGGTGTCGCGGAGATGAAGTCTGTTGAATAAAATTTAACCGAAGAAAGAATTTTTTTTCAAAAAAAGGCCTGAGGGGAGGAGGAAGGGGCTGGGCTTCGATGATCGCTTTAAGAGTGTTTGTTTAAAAGTAAAGAACCCCGCCCACAGGGCGGGGCTTTAAAACCCAAATTCTCTAAACCCAAAACCGAGATCCCGAAATCGTAGATCCTGAATCAAGTTCAGGACCTGGTTCGGGATGACAAAAACGA
>Ga0315280_10001556_pt1 | contig 39124 bp, 39 predicted proteins | sample YL17G06_40_MG_FD_203697 | JGI IMG/M metagenome (GOLD analysis project Ga0315280, IMG submission 203697) | Sediment microbial communities from Yellowstone Lake, YNP, Wyoming, USA - YL17G06_40 | ecosystem: Environmental > Aquatic > Freshwater > Lake > Sediment | place: USA: Wyoming | collected... | reverse complement strand
TTGGAAGGGCGGTCTGTTGTCTCCGAAGTCTTAACAACCATCCCGGAAGTGGTGGCCAGGCGCTACCATCTGATTCCTTTTGAGAAAGAGGGTGACCTTGTTTCTGTTGCTATGACTGATCCTCTGGATCAACAGGTCTTGGAATTTTTGGAGCAAAAAACTGGAGCAAAAATCAAACCTTATGTGGCAGCTGAAAATGATATCGAGGCAGCAATTGAGGAGCAGTATGCACAAAGCCTTTCGACTGAAGTTACGGCTGCCCTTAAAGAGACAGGCGGAACAGTAGTTTCTGCCAAAGAAGAGAAAGAGGCAGAGGTAATAAGAGAAGCACCAGTGTCCAAGATTGTTTCTCAGCTTTTGGAATATGGGATTAAATCCAATGCCTCAGATTGTCACGTTGAACCTCTAGAAGATAAAACCAGGGTAAGATACCGTCTTGATGGGATTTTGCACGAAAAATTGATTTTGCCAAAAAAAGTCCATGACGCAGTTATTTCAAGAATAAAAATTTTATCGGGAATGAAAATTGATGAGAAAAGAATTCCCCAAGACGGACGCTTTAATTTTAGAGCAGGAGGTCAAGAAGTAGATCTTCGAGTTTCCACTTTACCTACCTCAAATGGGGAAAAAGTTGTGATGAGGCTCTTGAGAAAAACTGGTGGTGTGCCGACCTTACCGGAGTTGGGCTTGAGAGGAATAGCTTTAAAAAATCTTGAGGCCCAAATCTTGCGACCTCACGGAATAATTTTAGTTTGCGGCCCGACTGGTTCTGGAAAAACAACGACTCTATATTCCATTTTGTCAAAAATAAATTCAGCCCGTGTTAATATTCTGACTCTTGAAGATCCAATCGAATATAAAATCTCCGGTATCAATCAGGTCCAAATAAATCCCCAAGCCGGTTTGACTTTTGCCAACGGCCTTCGTTCATTTTTGCGTCAGGACCCAAATATTATTATGGTTGGTGAGGTAAGAGATGTGGAGACTGCCGACTTGGCGATCCAGGCTTCCTTGACTGGTCATCTGGTCTTTTCCACTCTTCATACTAACAATTCTGCCGGTGCCCTACCTCGTCTTTTGGACATGGGGGCAGAGCCCTATCTTTTGGCCTCGACCGTCAACTGTGTTGTGGCTCAAAGAGTTGTAAGAAAAATAGATACCGCCTGTAAAGAAAGTTTTGAACCGCCAAAAGAAATCCTTGGTCAAGTTAAAGATGTTTTAGGTAAGCTTTATCCAGCAGCCGACGGTAAGGCCACCAAACTTTGGCGAGGAAAGGGGTGTCCGGCTTGCAATCATACTGGCTACTTAGGCAGGATTGGTATATTTGAGGTTTTGGTTGTTTCGGAAAAAATTGGTAGACTAATATTAGAGAGGTCACCCTCATCTGTTTTGGAAGAGCAGTCGGAAGCCGAGGGAATGATCACAATGAAACAGGATGGATTTTTGAAGGTTTTGGAGGGTATAACAACAGTCGAAGAAGTATTAAGAGTGGCAGAGGAGTAAAATTAAATTAATGAGTATTAACGACCTATTAGAAATAGTAATCAAAAAGAATGCTTCTGATCTTCATTTGATTGTTGGTGTCAGACCGACCTTACGAGTAGATGGTGATCTTGCCCCAATTCCCGGTACGGAGAATTTGACGCCAGAAGAAGCAGAGAGACTTATTTTTGAACTTGTTACGCCGGAGCAAAAAGAGCTTTTACTCGTCAACCGCGAGATCGACTTTTCTTTTGCCTTGGGTGATGTAGCAAGATTTAGGGTTAATGCTTATTATCAAAAGGGATACTTATCTGCCGCTTTAAGGTTGATTCCAGTTCGAATAAGAACGATTGAAGAACTTAATATGCCCAAAGTTTGTCACCAGTTTGCCACTTTGGAGCAAGGATTTATTTTAGTTACTGGCCCGACTGGCCATGGAAAATCAACTACTATCGCTGCCATTATCAATGAGATAAACCAAGCCCGACCCGTCCATGTCCTAACAATTGAGGATCCAATCGAGTATGTCTATCCAACCGGTAAAGGAATTGTTTCCCAAAGAGAGATCCATCTTGATACCCATTCTTGGGATATTGCTTTACGTTCAGCGCTTCGTGAAGATCCTGATGTAGTTTTGGTTGGAGAGATGAGAGATTACGAGACAATTGCCGCTGCCATTACTGTTGCCGAGACTGGCCACCTTGTCTTTGCTACCCTCCACACCAATTCTGCTGCTCAGACGATTGACAGAATTGTTGACGTTTTTCCCGAACATCAACAAGGTCAAATTCGCACTCAACTGGCTGCAACGATTGGAGGTATTATTTCTCAGAGGCTTATTCCGGCAATCGAAGGAGGCAGATACCCAGCTGTTGAGGTCTTAATGGCCACCACCGCTGTCAAAACCGTAATAAGAGAGGGAAAGACCCATCTTATTGATAATATAGTTCAGACCTCGGCTGAGATCGGCATGATTCCTTTGGAGGTTTCTTTGGCAAATTTGACTAAGGCAGGAAAAATAACTTTGGATCAAGCCCTCGCTTACGCTCTAAGACCAGATGAGGTTTTAAGACAGGTCAGAGGAAAGAAGGAAGGAAAATAGTTACGAATTGGAAAAATATGAAGTATGAAGTTAGAATTGAGGCAAATTATCTAATATTTAATACCTTTCACCTTACACTTAACACCTAACCTGTATGCGTACTTTTATCTACACTGCAAAAGATGCCAAGAATATCACAAGGACTGGAGCAATCGAGTCTCCTGATGAGAAATCGGCCGCTCAAACACTGCGTCAACATGGATTAGTACCAATTGACCTCAAACTCAAACCAGAAACAATGGGTTTTCTGCCGGTTGGCAGGTTGCAGCGGATAGGACATGGCGAGCTTGTCAATTTTACAAGACAGCTCTCAACAATGATTAATGCCGGTTTGACTTTGCCTGAGGCTCTTTCCCTTTTGGAAAAACAGATTGGAAATAGAAAATTTAAAAAAATTATAGGTGATGTTTTAAGAGAAATAGAGGGAGGTAATGCTCTCTCGAAGGCTTTATCCTCTTACCCTGCAGTTTTTTCCAATATTTATGTAAATTTGGTTAGAGCGGGAGAACAGGCGGGAGTTTTAGATAATGTTTTGGGACGCCTCGCCGATAATCTAGAAAAAGAAAGAGAATTTAGATCAAAGACAAGAGGGGCTTTAATTTATCCGGCTATAATTGTCTGCGCTATGATTGGTGTAGTTTTTATTATGCTTATTTTTGTTATTCCCAGGCTAACTGACCTGTATAAAGAATTTGGTACTTCCCTACCCTTGCCAACAAAAATTTTGATTGCTCTTTCAAGTTTTATGGTCGCCTTTTGGTGGTTGGTAGTCGGTTTGCTTGTGGCAAGTGTTATCTTTTGGCAGAGGCTTACTCGACAAGGGATTGGTAAAAGATTCCGTGATGAATTGATGCTCAAATTGCCGGTTTGGGGAAAGTTGAAACAGAATATTATTTTGACCGAATTTGCAAGGACTTTGGGACTTTTAATTGGTGCAGGAATTCCAATTATTGAAGCTTTAAAATCAGTGTCAGGCGCTTTGGATAACACGCTCTATGCTGATTCGTTGTCGGAAGCGGCAGCCGGAGTGGAAAAAGGGTTTCCTTTAGGTATGTCACTTTCCCACTCTAAGGTTTTTCCTCCCATCGTTTTTCAGATGATTAAAACAGGTGAAGAAACGGGTAAACTAGATGATGTTTTAACTCGGGTCTCGCGCTATTTTGAAATGGAGGCAGATCAGGGAGTAAAAAATTTAACAACAGCAATGGAACCAATTATTTTAATTATGCTTGCCCTTGGTGTTGCTTTCTTAATTATTTCTATTATCTTGCCAATCTATAATCTTACCTCTCAATTTTGAGAGGTAATCTTGCGCCCTTTCAAGGACGTAATCTTACGAGTCAATTTTAAGTATTAGCACGCCTGCCGGCAGGTAGGGTGTTAGGACTTGACAATTCGACTAATGTTCTATTAACTAGATATTAGAAGATTGAAATTTAAAGGACTTTGGAAGGAGGTGAGTGAAAGAAGAAATTAAATGAAAACTGCCCGAAAGAACGCATTTACTTTAATTGAACTTTTGGTAGTTATTGCCATCATCGGAGTTTTGGCAGCAGTTGTTTTGGTTGCAATTAACCCGGCCAAGAGGATGGCTCAAGCTAGGGATTCGGGAAGAAAGAGTGATATTGGACAGATTGCCACCGCTCTTCAGGCTTATTACACCACCTTTGGTAGTTACCCATCTGCTTTACCGTCTCTTACTGGAAGTGGCGATTTAAAACAGATACCGAATGACGCGACAGGTGGTTCTTATCTCTATACGACCAATTTGACTGAGGCTGCCGTCTATAAAGGTTTGGAATCCCCTACTACGTCAGCCGGAAGTTGGGTTTGGTGTTGGAGATCAACATCCGGGGTGGCGGCTGAGATCACAGGGACAACTTGTACATCATTTTAGACAGTGTTTGGTAATGGGCTTTTAGAGCTTCTCGGCCGTAATATTTGATGGGGTATCTCTTAGCAGGGATTCTATTCGTAATCTCCCTTGTTGCTAATCTATTCACTTTAGGGAGTTCGATTTATGGTACGGACAGTGGAGATCTGGTTACGGCAAGTTATTTTCTAGGCGTTCCTCATCCATCAGGTTATCCCTTATATACTTTGTTGGGTTGGTTTTTTTCACACCTTCTATTCTCACCATCTTCGGCATGGGGAATGGGTTTGTATTCTGCTCTTTTTCAATCAGCCGCAATCTCCGTTTTCTTTTTAGTCGTCTTCAGATGGGTAAAAAATTATTTTGCTGCGTTTACTGCTTCCTTGGTTTTGGTTTTTTCTTATACCTTTTGGCTTTATGGCCATGTCGCTGAGGTTTTCCCTATGAACAATTTTTTTGTCGTACTTTTTTTGTTTTTCCTTAGCATCTGGAGAGAAAAAGTCCTGGCAAGAAGAGAAAATTCTTTCAGGTGGTTTTTATTAACAATTTTCATCTTTGGTTTAGGTATTTCCCATCATCAAACATTTCTATTGCTTCTCCCAGCTTTTTTTTATTTTATTTTTATTACTCAACGATCGATTTTTAAAAAACCTTCTGCAGTTTTTTTGGCTTTAATAATTTTCCTTCTTGGATTTTTGCCCTACATTTATGTACCGATTGCCGCTTCCTTTAATCCTCCGATTAATTGGGATAATGCTTATACTCTCCAAGGGTTTATTCAGCTAATTAGTCGTAAAGACTATGGGACTTTTCTACCCATGAAGTCTCTTTTAGGTTCATCTTCTGATCGTCTTTTACAATTTGTGTGGTTTCCAGGATTTTTACTTTCAGATTTTACTGTTGTTGGCATTTTCCTTGCTGTTATCGGGGTTCTTTACCTCTTTTTTAAAAAGAGACAGCTTTTTAATTTTTTCTTTCTCGCCTGGTTTTTTTCTGGACCCCTTTTTCTATTTTATGCGAGTTTTCCGCCCCAAAGTTCTTTTCTTTTGGGAGTAATTGAGAGATTTTTGATGCTCCCTGCCATCTTTTTGGCCTTATTTTTAGCCTTTGGTATTTTTTATCTAGCTTCTTTTTTTGCAAATTTTTTATTAAAGATAAAAATCTTAAATCAAAAAGAAGGAAGCGTCAGATTAGGGGCCAATCTTATTTTTTTGATTTTACCTCTTGCTATGATAACAATTAATGCTCCGAAAATTGATCTTAAGAACAATGTTTTAGGTGATAGTCTTGCTCATGATATTCTGGTTACTGCTCAAAATGGAAGTATTATATTTCTCAATGATGATACAGTTAGTTTTAACACCCAGTATTATTACTATACAAAAAGATTTAGGAATGACCTTGAAATAATTGCTGGTGGATCGGGTTCACAAGCTTTGGCAAATTATGCTCAGAGAGCAGTGTATATCTATCTACCAAACCCCCCAGCGCCGGAAGGTTATCAATGGCTGCAGTTCGGCTTGCTTCAGAGGCTTTACAAGAATGAGGATCTGCCTTCAGCGTCTAAGTATAGAGATGAGAACCTTAAAATATTCGAATCCTATCAATTTAAACCTAATCAGCAAACGAAAGTTTACCGACAGCTCATTTTCGATCATATTTTTGATATTTATAAGTGGAGTTATTACAGTGTTGGTAATAAATTTTTAGAATTAGGGATGTTTGATGAGGCCGAGAATTTTTATAAAGGATCTCTTCTCATCGACAATAATTTTTCGCAGGCCTTTCTTAGGCTTGGGATTTTGAAAGGGAAAATAAAAAAGTGCGGAGAAGCTGAGAAGGACTTGCTTGTAGCCTTAAAAATAAAACCTGATGATTTAGAGATCTTGAAAAATCTAGAAATTGTATATCGAGAGTGCATAAAAGATGAAAAAAAGGCTGATGAATATAAAGAAAAACAAGAACAAGTCAAAGAAAAACTCGAAGGAGAGAAACTGAAGGAGTTCTAGATTTAAGAAAAGTGAAAAGAGAAATAATTACAAGTATCATAAAGGTCGATAGAGATATTATCCACCCAATTTTAAAAGTTAGTGGATCGAAGATAAATCTTACTTGGTGTTTACCTTCTGGGACCACGATTGCTCGTTGATTGATGTTTGCAGCTAAGATTTCCGTTTCTTTTCCATCAACATAAGCCTTCCAGCCAGGGTAAAAACTGTCCCCCAAAACAAGAATTCCACCATCTCTTGAGTCGACTTCGATTATAAGTTTTTGATTCGTTTCCTCCATAAGACTAATATTTGCATTCTTTGTATCTTTTGAATCCAGAGAGATTGCTTTTTCTAAGATTACTGATTCTTCCGGATTGAACTTTTCATTTTGGATTTCTTCGGCTAGTTGTCGGACGGTTCTGACCACATTTTTCTTCCCCACCAGCCGAACTCGGGGCAAATTATTTTTATTTTGATAGATGCGATAAGTAGTCTTTGTCTCTCGGTTTTCAGTTTCAAATTTAAGATCAAATTTTTTATCATTTATTTGTCCTGTTGTAACGACATACTTTATATTCTGAATATTTAGAAGTTTGGCTGATGAAGAGGAGATGGAAATTTTTCCATCTTCATCTTTAATCCCTTCGTTTAGGAGAGATTCAAGGTAGACAAACCTTCTTGTTGGGATTGCAACATACCCATCTGCCTGATTTATATTCCAGATGATATTGGTATTGGGATCAAGAATCGTTCTTGCAGACAGGAGAAGTGGCGCAGTGTTACTTCTCCAACCATGGCTATATTTATTGTATATATTAAACCAATTCTCAATTTGACCGATCGAATAAATTCTAAAACTATTTTTATCTTCTTTTAAAAATTTAGCTGTTTCTGGCTGAGCGAGCCAGGTTTTTAAAGGAACTGGACCATTATATGGAGATCCAATGAGATAAAGATCGATAAAAATTAGAGCTACAAGGATGATGCTAAAGAAAGTAACCGTCCCTTTCCACTTTTTTTTAAATTTCATTAAAATGCTCCCGAAACCTATGGAGGCTAACATTGCCAAAGAAAATGTTACAAGGAATAAAAATTTTGAGGGAACTCTAAAATAAGAAAGCGGTGGTAGTTGGTAGAAAACATAAAAGGGTGAGGATTTACCAAAGGCGAGAAGAAGGGAAATTATAAGAAGGACCCAAAAGAACACGACCTCTTTTTTTCTGGCAATAAAAAATAAGCTTGCAAAGGCGAAAAACAGAGGTATTATTCCGATATAGCCCGCATTCTCCCAAAAAATTCCTCGATAAGGCGAATAAGGTTGGAAGGTAGCCACTGATGGGTCGCCGAATGCATAGGGCCGTACAAAAGTAACCAAATCTTTAGGACCATATGGGAAAGCGAATATTTGTTCTAAAGAAAGCCCTCCGATTCTTGTGGACGCTTTGGTGAGTTCTAGACTTGGTAGAATTTGAATTGCGGAGAGAGATAACCCTAAAGCACAAGCCAAAAGAAAAAAGATTAGAAGTCGTAATTTCAGAAACCAATTTTTTATAAAGAACAATCGAAAACCAACCAAGAGAAATATTGCTAGCAGAGAATAGACGGTAAGTTGAATATAACCAGCAAAAATTTGTTGGGAAAGGACGAAGGAGAAAAATAGGAGATCGCTACTCTTTGAATCTTTCAAAAATCTTTCGCAAAAGAGGATCAACAATGGGAAAAGAGAGACAACTTGGATGATGTTGAAGTGGATGATTCGTCCTACAAAAAACATTGAAAAGGAAAATGCGATAGCGCCAGACAGCGATGGAATCTTTTCAAGTTTTAGAAACCGCCCGTAAAAATAGACACCTACACCAGCAAGAAAGAAAGAGAGAACATAATTTAAATTGAAAGCCAGCCAAGTAGGTAGAGAGAAGAAAAGGATCAAATTAGGAAGGTAGAAGGTGCCGATTAGGCCCTCGGCATAAGTTGGAAAACCACTGGCGATTTTAGGATTCCACAAAGGTAACTCAAATTTTTTTAAAGACTCTGACAGAAAAACTTTCATTGGATAATTAAAATGCGTTAGGTCTCCCCTACCAAAATCGGCAGAGGAATAAAGACTAGGTGGGAAAAAAAGTTTGAAATGAAACAAAAAAGAAAATAACAGAAGTAAAAATACCGGTCCGATTAAAAAAAATATTTTGCGCATTAAATCTAAACCAAGTTTAACAAATATGTTGACAGGAGAAAATGTTTGGATTATTCTAGAGTTAAACAATGGGCGAAAAAATTGCTGCTCTAGCCCGAAAAATTTTTGAGAAGTTTTTCATAGTCCAGACTGACCCTTGGACTCGTGAGGTCTCCCGCAAGCGTATCCTTATTGCCGCTTTTTTATTTTCACTTGTCTTGGGTGCTCTCTCTCTCCCTCGTTATATCAATCCTGCTAACGGAATCTCAAAAGAAAGAAGAGATCAACAAAGAGTTGCTGATTTAGATGCTTTAAAAAATGCTCTCCTTGCTTATCAGGACAAGACTGGTCTTCTTCCTGCCAATGACCCAGTCCATCGATTTAAAATTGGCGGAATTGGAGGTCCTCAAGATCCAAATAATAACTGGTTGGGGGTAGATTTATCTTGTTGCATCCAAAAGGTACCAGTTGACCCCTCAATCCCCTACAATTATAGTGCTCCATATTCATACCGTTATGTTACTAATGGCTTTGCTTTCAAACTCGATGCTTATCTTGAGGCCAATGTTGATAATCTGATGCAAGATGATGGGGGTATTTTAAATGACCCCGGTATGCAAGTTACCAATCGTGCCAGATATGAGGTTGGGACTGATTTATCTTTAGGTTTCTAATAATGGAAAAGATGATTGATTCGAAAAGATTAGGATTCACATTGATAGAACTCCTCTTAACTCTTGGAATACTATCCATCTTGATGTCCGTGATCATTGGTGCCATCAATCCAGGCAAAAGAATCGGTGCAGCGAGAGACGCTGTTAGAAAGAATGACCTTGGTGCTCTTGCCCGGGCAGTAGAGGCTTATTGGACTTCGCACGGCGCTAGTTTTCCCGGTACGGCCAATGTGACATATGATTCAATCCATTGTAGTGGTACTAACCCCTCGAATGCTGATGGCTCAGGTTGGATCGAGGCGAATTTGACGGCAGAAATGAAAACCATCCCTATCGATCCCTTGAATAATGGCTACTTTTTCTACCGTTATAAGTATGATCCTAATTTGGTCAAGTTTAAATTAGCTGCCCAAGTTGAAGCAGATTTTAAAGCTGCCGGAGACGATGGTGGTAGTGACCCCACTGCGTATGAAACCGGTACAGGTAAGGCAGATATTGAGTTCCAATAAGCTCCATTTCTGTTATTATTAAAGTAGGATGATTATTTTTTCTCCCCTGGCATTTATTTTTGGGACCTGTGTTGGTAGTTTTTTGAATGTTGTTATCCTTCGTTTTCCCAAAGGCGAACCGATAATCAAAAAAAGATCATATTGCCCATCCTGCAAAAAAACTTTAGCTTGGTTTGATCTTGTTCCCTTTCTAAGCTTTGTATTCTTGAAAGGGCGCTGCAGATATTGCGGTCAAAAAATTTCTTGGCAGTATCCTTTGGTCGAAGGCGCAACCGGTCTTTTATTTCTCTTCTCTTATCTTGTCTGGTTACAAGGTAGCATTAATCTTGCCTCACTCCCCTATCTCTTATTTCTTTTTTTCGCCTCCTCTTTGCTTTTTCTTGTCTTCATCTTTGATCTGAAATATGGGATTATTCCTGATGGAATTATGCTATGGGGTGTATTTGGGTGGATTGTCTATCAGATAATAGCAATATTGGCCAAACTTGCCTCTTTGTGGCTTGGTCTTAGAGCTAGCGAACTGGGACGCTATATGATTACTCCCCAATACTTTTTTAGTCAACTTAGATTTTGGTTTCAAGATTTGCTTTGGGCAGTTGTTGCCGGTCTTTTAGTTGCCATTTTTTTCTATGCTTTAGTTATTATAACCCGTGGTCGAGGGATGGGTTTGGGGGATGTAAAGTTTGGTTTTTTGCTTGGACTTTTAGTTTCAATTCCCAAAATTTTTACCCTTTTGTTTTTGGCTTTTTTCTCAGGTGCTATTGTTTCTTTAATTTTGATTTTTTTGGGCAAAAAGAAGCTTAAGGAAACCGTTCCTTTTGCTCCTTTCTTGTCATTTGCCGCTTTGGTAGTTTTGTTTTTAGGTGATCTTTTGACAAGTGTTTACTTGGAATTTTTCCCATGAGAAGGCAGATTTTTGGCTTTTCCTTGATTGAGCTTTTGCTTGCTATAATTTTATTATCCTTACTTTTTGGTTTGGTTTTTACCTTTCTTAGGTTATCAAAGATTGCCGAAAGACAAAGAGACGCTTTGCGTCTTGCCGATCTTACTACAATGGTGGTGGCGATCGAGTCTTATGTTACCGATTTTGGGCAGCCTCCTGATTTTGCCGATACAACACGAAGATCGGATCAAGCATCAGGAACCGCATCCTCCCCCAGAAATGCTGACGGGACAGGATGGATAGTGGCTGACTTGAGGCCTTACATCAGTCAATTGCGCGTCGATCCCTTGAATATAAACTTAGAAGGAAAAGATTTTATTTACCGCTATCGTCATGATGGAAAGCGATATAAGTTGGATACGATTTTGGAGGCGGAGACAAGACTGATGGAGAATAAAGTTGACGGAGGCATTGATGACAATCATTATGAGGTAGGCACTGGAAAATACATTGTGATAGACTGAAAATAGATGAAACTGCCCGCTTCGCTTTCGCTCAGTGTAAACAAAACATCTTTTACAAAAAAGCTTGCCCTGAGGAGTAGTACGACGAAGGGCTTTACTCTAATTGAGCTTTTGGTCGTAATAAGTATAATCGGTATTCTTACTGCCATTACAATTCCTCAATTGACTGCTTTTAACAGAAGGCAAATATTAAAAAATGCGGCCGCAGAAGTTAAGAATAGTCTTCGCTTCGCTCAAAATAAAGCTTCTGCAGCTGAAATTGATACCAGTGCTACTGGTTGTACTCTTACTCCAACTACTCATGCATTGCGAGGTTGGTACGCTTATATTAATCCTTCACCACCACCTTCTTATTCTATTTCGGGCCTTTGTGCTACACCCGCTGGGACGATTTTTGGTACAAGAGATTTTAATTTGCCTTCCGCAGTAAACATCTCGGCAAGTGACGGTGTTGGATATATCTTATTTCCAACTTTGACAAAGTCTCTTAAGTTCTACACCGACGGAACCGATCTTGCACTAATGGCCCAAGGTATTGCGACTGAGATCATTCCGCCTAGTGGGTACGTTACGCTAACGTTGACGTTAGGATCGGAGACAAGATATGTAAAAGTGTCAGTAAGCGGTGAAATTTATGATCAGCAGTAAGAATCAAAAAGGCCAATCGTTGTTGGAAGTTTTGACTGCTTTGGGCGTTGCGGTTGTAGTAATTGTTGCTCTTTCCATTCTGGCTGTCTCGGCTTTGCGCAATGCCCAACATGCCAAGGCTCAAGCAGAAGCAACAAAGTTTGTCAATGAAGCAATTGAGGAAGTAAGAGCAGTTAGAGACCAACGGGGTTGGAGTACATTTAGCTCCTTTTCTGTTACTCCCCCTGACAATTGCTATTCGGTGACTAGTTCTACCCCTTTGGATTTAGTAGGTGTTTCTTGTGGAGGTAGCCCAATTGTTGGCTCAACTCAATTTACAAGAGAGATCAAGTTGGACGGTAAAGATGTTACTGGTGGACCATCGGAGCCCGGTTGCCCAATTGGTAATACTTGTCCTGGCCGAATGATAACTGTTTCTGTTTTTTGGACGGATGCTTATGGTTCAAACACTTCACAGGCAACAACCATCCTTACGGAGTGGAAATGACACACTGGGTGTCAGGTGTTAGGTTTTAGGTGGTAGTTTATGAAAATAAAAAATAAAAATTACGCTTTTACTTTGATTGAATTGTTAGTAGTTATCGTTGTTTTAGGAATTCTCGGAGTTGTTGGTACCGATCTTTTTTCTTCTGTAATCAAGGGGACAAATAAAGCCAATGTTATTGCCGAAGTCAAACAAAATGGCCAGCTTGCGATGGATATAATTGAAAGAAATATCAGGGACGCGACAGCAGCTAGAAATCCTATCGATCCTGGTACAGGGCAACCAATTCTCACAGATTTAATACTGACCACTCCTTCTGGGGAAGTGACTTTTGCTTTTGAAGCTGAATGCAAGACCTGCACACCACCCACTAATGGGCAAATCACTATGAATAGCATTCCAATCACAAGCACTGACACTAGAACCGGTGTGAGTATTGCTAGTGTATCGTATAATATTTCTTCTCCACCTTCATCCTCCCCCTCTTCCCCAGCTGTAGTTGAGGTTACGTTGACGGTCAACCAGGCAGCTCAGGCACCAACTAGAAAAGATTTTACAGCCGATGTTACTTTAACAACTACCGTTTCTTTGAGAACTTACTAATTTTTAAGTTATGTTCTTAAGCTTGACAGCAAGTTTTAAATTGACCTAAACTTAAAAAAGATGGTAAAAAATCTGCCTAAGTTTCATCGTTCTCAGAGTGGTCAGGCCTTAATCATTCTCCTTTTGATTATGGTTGTTGGTCTGACTGTTGGTCTTTCTATTGCCACAAGAACAATTACCGATCTTAGAATCTCTACCCAATCCGAAGAATCGCAAAAAGCATTTTCGGCAGCAGAGGCAGGGATAGAGGATGCTTTAAGGAGAAATCTTGAGCAAGTCGTTACTGCCGGTGGTACTTTTCAGACTCCAGTTGGAACAGGTATCACCTCAACAACAACCGTAACAAAAATAGCTGATACTACTCAATTTGTGACCGAACAACCAATTGCCCAAGATGATGTGGCCCAAGTTAATTTGGATCCACCTACGTCGTCCCCCCCTACTAGTGTAGATGTATATTGGGCAGATGAGAATGATCCGGCTTCATCATTGGAAATAACCCTTGTCTATTATGACGGACTTAATTATCAAATTCAAAAATGGGCTTATAATACCGACAGTTCGCACTCAAATGGTTTCACTCAAGCATCGGATCCAGCTCCATCTGGAGGTAAGGATCATAAAGGCAAGGTAAGTGTTTCACTGACGGGTACACCAAAGATTTTAAGGTTCAGGCCCTTTTACGGACAGGCTTCAGTTGCAGTAGTAGCGCAGCCTTCCGGTTCTACACTACCTCTCCAATCTTATAAAATTTCTTCAACTGGGACAACTGGCCAGATAACAAGAAAAATTGAGGTGACGAGGTCTCTTAATGCGTTACCACCTATTTTTGACTATGTCCTCTACTCTGGCACTGATATCACGAAATAATTCAAATGGCTGCCCAAGATTATTTTGGACTTGATGTTGGAACATCTTCAATTAAGGCTGTTCAAGTTAGAAGAGAGGGAGTAGTTACAAAACTTGTTACAGCTGGTTATATCGCCGCACCGACCAAAAAAGTCCTTTCAGAGTCAACGGTTGATCAAGAATCTATTGCTCAGACAATCTCAAAACTAGTTTCCAGCCTAAAAGTTTCTACTGGCAATGTTGTCTCCGCTTTACCAGAATCGCAGATTTTTACTCGGGTCATTGAGATGCCGATACTGAATGATCGGGAGCTTGCCTCAGCTATCAAGTGGGAGGCGGAGCAATACATTCCCGTACCCCTGACTGATGTCAATCTAGCTTGGCAGGTTTTATCACGACCAGTAAAAATTGAGGCGGGAGCAAAGATGGAAATTCTTCTCATTGCTGCCCCCAAAGTCTTGGTTGAAAAACATGTCAAGATCTTAAAAATGGCAGGACTAAACCCAGTTGGTCTGGAAACAGAAGTTGTTGCTGCAACTCGGGCATTGGTTGATAAGATGTCACCGACGACTGCCATTATTTCTATCGGTGCCTATACAACCGACATTTGTATTGCTCGGATGGGCGTTCTTACCTCAACCCGATCAATTGCTACTGGTGGAGAAGCACTGACCAAAGCAATTGCAGAGGATTTAGGTTTTGATCAGGCCCAAGCTGAGGAGTATAAAAAGACTTATGGTTTATTGGAGAATGAACTTGAGGGGAAAATAATGGCCACAATAAAACCAGTTTTCGAGGTTATTGTTGGTGAGGTTAAAAAAGCAATTCTTGCCTACGAGAGTAAAAAATCTGGTGACCAAGTAAAACGGGTGATTCTTTCCGGTGGAGGAGGAAAGCTACCGGGTGCAATTGAGTATCTTGTTTCTGAATTTGGGATGGAGGTCCAATTAGGTGACCCTTGGTTTTTCTTAGAGAAAGGCCCTTATATCTCCAAACAACTTTTGGAAGATCGGCCGTTTTTTGCCGTTGCGACAGGGCTTGCCCTGAAGAGAATTTAATTGCTAAAGTAGGAGTATATATTAGAAATAAATTTATTCCGAGTGCACGAGAAGGAATAAGGTATGGCAGTAGACATAAACTTATTACCAGAAGAAGAAAGAGAGAAAGCCTCTCAGGAAGCTTTACGCAAAAGGCTTAACATTTTTTCTGTTCTTATTTTAATTGTGGCAGGAATTGCCTTGGTTGGTACATTTTCATATTGGGGGGTTCAAAAGCGCAATGAGCAAGGTTTAAAAGAAAAAATAAAAAATAAAGAAGCAGAGGTACTTGGATACAACCAGGTTGAATCCCTTCATCGGGTGCTGAAAGACAAAAGCCAGGGACTGATAGCTATTTTTTCCAAACAGAAGGATTTTGGGCAACTTCTAGATCAATTTAGCCAACTTATTCCTTCTGGTGTTGCATTTGGTGATTTTTCTGTCAACGAGACTGGCAAATTGAGTGCAGCTGGTAAGGCAGCTTCTTCCTCCGAATTTTCTAATTTTCTTTTAACATTGGTGGATGAAGGGAAAGGTGGACAACTATTTTCGTCAGTTTCGATCGATTCGCTTTCTCGAAATGATAAAGGAGAATACCAATTTAGCTTGTCAGGAAATCTTAAAGGAAAATGAAGATAGGACCTAGTTTGGCTGGTGGCTCATCACCGCTCTATTCAAAAATATTTAGCAGTTTGACAATTTTTCTTTTGCCCGCAATTACGGTCGTTGTTGTGGTTTTTGCTTTTTTCCTCTTAAATCCCAGAGTAAGAGATATTTTCGTTTTAAATAGAAGTATTAAAGATTTGGAAGGTAAGGTGGCAAATGTAGATAGAAAACTTTCCATCCTTTCCTCTAAGGACAGCAATATGCTCTTGTCCCAAGTCAGAGAGGCGGAAAAAGCTCTTCCTTCTCAGAAAGATATTCCTGGTTTACTTTCCTCCTTGGATAGGTTGGCCCAAGAGACAGGTGTGTCCATTACTTCATTCCAAGTTTCCCCTGGCGAGGTAACTGCTACTTTCTCTGCCCAGGCAGTTGGCGCAGAAAGCTTACCATTTAAAATGGCAATATCAGGAGGATATGATGGTGTAAGAAATTTTTTGACCCGGGCTGTTAATACCAACCGAACACTAAGGATTCGTAGTGTGGCAATTACCGCCCAGGCCCAAGCCGGGCAAGCTTCAGTTTCAGCCTCTTTGGATATGGAAACTTTTTATCAGATCATTGCTAAAATTAAATTTGCACCGTCTGATAGGTTGCCGGATATTACAACTGAGGAACAAAAAGCTTTGGAGAAAGCAAGTCAGAGACCCTATCTTTCAGAAATTTCTGGCACAAGACCGCCAACAGGTAAACTTAATCCTTTTCAATCTTTTTAAATTCTTCTAGAAGATCTGGTCTTTGGCTTTTCGTTAGTCTTAATGCCTTTCTTTTTCGCCACTTGGCAATCTCTTTAAGGTTTCCTGAAAACAAAATTTCTGGCACTTTTAGTCCTCTAAAATTTGCCGGCCTTGTATATTGAGGATATTCTAAAAGTGATTTTTGAAAAGATTCAATTTCTTTTGCACCGACTTTTGCCAAGACCCCAGGTAGAAGTCTTACTATTGTATCAACCAAAACTAAGGCTGCTGCTTCCCCACCCCCCAAAATATAATCGCCAATTGAAATTTCCTCATCAACAAAATTTCTAACTCTCTCATCTATTCCTTCATAATGTCCACACACCACGACCAGCCAATCTTTTTTGGCAAGCTCCTTTGCTTTCTCTTGATTGAAGAGTTTTCCTTTTGGGTCCAAAAGAATAACATATGGTTTAACGATTCTCGGTTCACGCCTGCCTGCCGGCGAGGCAGGGTTCACGGTATTTCTTTTCTGTGAGCCGTTAACTGTCAACTGTGAACTTTTTATTGCTTCGATTGCTTCTACTACTACATCAGGTTTTAAGATCATCCCCATTCCCCCGCCATATGGTCGGCCGTCGACTGTTTTTCTTTTATCTTTGGCAAATTCTCGAAGATTATGGAGATTGATTTTGACCAGACTTTTTTTTTGTGCTTTTCCAAGAATGCTTTGGTTGAGGAATCCTTTCAAACCGTAAGGAAAGAGGGTGATAATATCAATTCGCATTCACTTTTCCAGTTCTACAAAAATTTTCGTTTGCATTTTTGTTCCAATTATTCCTGCTAGTCTTCTTATTGCCTTAATTCGTCTTCCTTCTCTTCCGATTATCAACCCGATATCTTCCTGAGCCACTTTGATGGAAATTTTCTTGCCATATTCTTCATCTTTTTCTTCAATTGCAACCTGTTCTGGGTGGTCAACAATATTTTCGATTACAAAATGAATGAAGTCACGAGGCGACATCTTTAATTAAATTTAAAACTGCTTTGGTCGGCTGGGCACCGACTGAGATCCAATAGTCATATCTTTTGTCATCTAGCTTCGGACCAGTTTTCGGATTATAGTTGCCAATAATTTCTAAGAATTTTCCTTCTCTTTTGGTTCTTGCGTCGCAAACGACTATCCGATATTGGGGATCATCTTTTTTGCCAAATCTTGAAAGTCGTATTTTTACAGCCATAAGAATGCAATTTTAACCTTTTTATTCAATCTTTTTCAAGCTGTATTTTTTTTAAGGCATTGGCTGCCGCATCTTGTGATGCTTTTTTTAAGCTGTCTCCTTCACCTTGTGCCAAGAGTTTTTTGCCAATATACACCCCAACCAAAAATTTCTTGGCGTGGTCTGGTCCCCTTTGGCTTATTAATTTGTAGGTTGGCGTTTGCTTCCTTTTTTCTTGAAGAATCATTTGCAGTTTTCCTTTCATGTCGGCAAGGTCGGCTTCGGCAATTATAGCCTTAAGGTTGCAGAGAAGAGTTCTTTGGACAAAGATTTGGGTTTTGGCAAAACCCTGATCAAGATAAATGGCACCAACTATGGCCTCATAGGCATCAGCAAGTAAAGTTGGATTGCTTCGGCCGTTTTTTCCTTCACCACGGGACAGAAGAAGGAAGTCACCAAGAGAAATTTTTTTGGCTGCCCGTGCTAGAGTCTCTGATCGAACAAGTTGCGATCTTAAAGAGGTTAACTCTCCTTCCTGCGCCCTTCTTTTCTTTTTAAAGAGAAAAGAGGTAACGACGAAAGACAGAATGCTGTCGCCTAAAAATTCCAAACGTTCATTAGAATGGTGAGTAAGATTTTTTTGTTCATTTAAAAAAGAGCGGTGGGTTAAGGCTTCCTCAAGAAGAGCACTATTTTTAAAATTTATTTCAATTTTTTTCTCAAGGAGAGCTAAATCAGATTTAATATTGATCACTTTTTTGCCTCCACAACTTTTTGTTTTTCAACTATTGCTCCTAAAACGCCATTGATAAAGGCTGATGTCGTATCTGAGCCAAATTCTTTGCCAAGTTCAACTGCCTCGTCGATTACAACTTTGTACGGGGTTTTTGCTTTTTGAAATAAGAGTTCATAAATGGCTAATCTTAAGATCGATAAATCCAACGGTGAGACTGTTTCAATTGGCCAAGTTGGAGCATGTTTTTCAATCAAGGGATTTATTTCCTTAAGATTCCTGATAGTTGCTGTTGCTAATTTTGATTGAGGTTTTTGCTTGGGTGCAAAAGACCATGCAAATAGTTCTTGCAGCGCCTTTATTCTTTCTAAGTGTCTGGGGTCTTCTTTCTTCTTCAAGTCAAAACCTAGATTACCCCTTCTATCTTTTGGCCTTTGTAATAGCCGCAGTTGGGACAAACTTGGTGGGGTAATTTTTCCTTTTTGCAATTCGGGCAAATTGAGAAATTAGGGACGTTAAACTTTTGAGCCCATCTCCTTTTGCCAGTCCGTGATTTAGAATGTTTTTTCTTTGGTTGTGCTGCCATAAATCTTCATATCATTATATTTGGTAAAGTTTGGAGGTGTCAATTGGATATATAAATTTGGTCACACTAAGTCATCCTCCTTTTACCCCCTTTGAAATTTCTTTTTGATTTCTTCAACGAGGAGTGGGTAGTTTTTGGAGAGTGGACCTTGAGAGATAATGATTTCTGCCTCTCTTCTTGCCTTCTGAATTAAGTCAAGATCTGTTAGATCGGCTACTTTTAATTTTGGTAACCCGTGTTGCTTTGTCCCAAAAATTTCTCCAGGACCGCGGATAGAAAGATCAATTTCAGCCAACCTAAACCCCAAGCTAATTTTGCGAAGTGCGGAAAGTCTTCTTACAACTCTTGAGCTTTTGGAGTTAGAAAACAAGAAACAATAGGCATCGTAGGTTGAGCGGGCGATTCTGCCCCGGAGTTGATGTAGTTGGGCAAGACCAAATCTTTCCGCGCCTTCAATAACCATAACTGTGGCGTTTGGCACATCAATTCCTACTTCAACAACCGGAGTGGCAACTAAGATATTGAGCTTTCCTTCTTTAAATTCAGTCAGAACCTTTTCTTTTTCTCTTGATTTCATCCGGCCGTGCAAAAGTCCTAAAGAAAGATCGGGGAAAACTTCTTTTGATAAATATTCAAACTCTTGCGTTGCTGCTTTAACCGTATCCAGTGTTTCTGAAAGCTCAATCAAAGGACAAATGATAAATGTCTGACGTCCAACTTTTACTTTCTTTCGTAAAAAATCATAGGCCCCACCTCTTTTTTTCGGTGGAACGATATAGGTTTGGACTTTTTTCCGTCCTGGTGGTAGCTCGTCAATTAAAGAAAGATCTAGATCGCCATACAAAGTCAAAGCCAGACTTCTTGGAATTGGAGTTGCAGAGAGCGTCAAGAAATGGGGAAAGATTCCGCTACCCCGGGCACTTTGAACAAATATTTTCTTTCTTTGAAGAACACCAAATCTGTGCTGTTCGTCAATCACAACCAGTCCGACATTTTCAAAGGGTTTTTTTGTATGGATTAAAGCATGGGTTCCAACAATTACATCTCCCTGCTCTTCTTTTCTGCTTCCTGTATAAAGTGTTACTTTTACTCCAAAATGTCCAAGAATTTGCGATAAGGTTTGCCAGTGTTGAAAAGCGAGGATTTCGGTTGGAGCCATAACGACTGTTTTTGCCCCTGAACAGAAAGCAGTCAAAGCACAAGCGGCAGCAACAACAGTTTTTCCAGAGCCGACATCTCCACAAAGAAGTCTGTTTGCTGGTTGTTGTTTCCCCAGGTCGCTTAAGATTTCATTTATTACTCTCTCTTGCGCACTTGTGAGTTTGAAGGGCAATTTCTTTTTAAAATTATCTAAGGTTTTTTTCTCCAATGTGAGTATCCTTGTTAATCTCTTCTCCCTCCACTTTTTGCGTTTAAGAAGTGAGACGATTTGGATTTGAAAAAGTTCCTCAAAAGCAAACCGCCTTCTTGCCGTATACGCCTCCTCCAGATTTTGTGGGAAGTGGATTTTATTCAATGCTTGTGAAAGGCTATTCAGATTTTGGCGTGTTTTTGTTTGTGGAGGTAAAGAATCTTTGATTTTGCCATCAAGGTCTTCGAGTATTTCGAAAATCCGATATCGTAGCCAGCGAGAAGAAAGACCACGAGTCTCTGGATAAATGGGTACAAGTCTTGCCGTGTGAATTGTCTGATGATTTTCTTTTGCAATTTCGTATTCGGGATTTACGAGCATCAAGTGAGAACGATAGATTTCAGGTTTTCCAGAAAGATAAATTGTAAGGCCGGATTTTATGGTTTTGGTAAGATATGGTTGGTTGAACCAGATTACCTCACAGGTGCCTGAGGGGTCAGAGATTAAAGCTTGGGTTAGCATCGTGCGACCTTTGGTCATTCTATTTTTAATCTGCCAGACATCTCCTTTTATTGTTGCTTGCTCCCCTATTTTTAGGTTGGCAATTTGAGAGATCTTGGAAAAATCAACGTATCTTGTTGGAAAATGGTAGATAAGATCGCCAACTGTTTCTATTTCAAGCTTGACGAGTTTTTTTGCTGTTTTGGGGCCGACTCCTTTAAAGTCGGAGATGCGCGTATCAAAAGAATTTGAATTTGGCATTTTAGAAAAAGCGCAAGAAGGGAAGAAGAGAACCGATAACCAAGCCTAAACCAGCAATAACAGAAAGAATTATCCAGAAGATTTTCCAGATTTTTTTGTGAGAAATTTTCATGGCAGGATTTTTAAGAATCTTCTTTTTCCTATTTTTATTACCGCTTCCCTATCGCCCACATGTTCTTGTGGTGTAGTTACCGTCTTTTTGTTGATTTCTATTGCCCTTTGTTCAATTAACCTTTTTGCTTGCGATTTTGAGCTTACACTACCAGATATAATTAGGGCGGCTATGATACTATAGGTTTTACCATTTGTCTTAAAGACTGGCATTGCACTTGGCGTACCCCGTTTTTGGAAAATTGATTCAAACTCTTTTTGGGCAGCTAAAACTTGGGTTTTGGAAAACAATTGCTTTAATATTGCTCCTGCAAGCATTTTTTTTGCTTCTAAGTGAGGTGATTTTTCAAAGTCACTCGGGTTTGTATCTGTTAGCAATTCAAAAAATGAAGGCATTGCAGCATCTGGTAAAGCCATGATTTTTCCAAACATTTCGTTTGGTGGTAAAGAGAGAGGGATAAAGAGAGTTTCAGTTTTTCCCATCTTAGTCTTGCCTACGGTTAATAATTTTGTTGTCAGAACGAATTTCTCCTTCCCTAAATATTTTTTAACCAACTCTCTACCGACCAACATATTAAATGTTTGATCAGTTCCACCCATTTCTCCATCTACTTTCATTGCTACTGAATCATAGCCTTGGAGCAAGGGATATATTAATTCTGGTACATAAATTGGTTTTTTGGCCTCAATTCTTTTTTGGAACATATCACGTTCTAGAAGTTGTTGAGTAGTAAAATTTGAAGCCAATTTTATAATTTCCTCAAAAGTTAATTTTGAAAGCCAGGCGCTATTAAATTTTATTTCAGCTGGGTTTTCGGCTGAAAAATTCAGAATCTTTCCTGCTTGATTTTTGTAATCTTTGACATTTTCCAAGATCTCATCTCTTTTTAAAGGTTTTCTATTCTGCAATTTGCCGGAGGGATCGCCAATCATTGCCGTAAAATCACCAAATAAGAGTATTATTTTATGACCCAAATTTTGAAATTGGCGAAGTTTCCTCAAGACTACTAAGTGGCCAAGATGGAGTGAGGGTGCGGTGGGATCAATACCGTTGTAAATTGTCAACTTTTTGCCAGATTTTAAAACTTTCTCAAATGCCTGGCTTGATGGAAAGATAGCCTCAACTCCCCTTGTTAGAATTTCTCCCAATTTTTGCGACATAATTAACAAAGTATACAACAAAGACTATTGCTTTAAAAGTCGTTTCGTTTTTTGCCTTTTTGGTATAATGGTAGGGCGAAAGCTTATGCAGAGTTACACGGTTTGGAATCCCCTTTCCTCAGGCGGTACTAAAATGTTTCCCAGAAAAACAAGAAGATTCTGGTTGAAGTTTTGGGGAACAGTAACCTCGCTTGCCCTTATTGCCATAATCGGCGGTTTTGTTTTGACTTTTTTTGCTTTTGTCATTTTTGCCCGAGATCTTCCTTCTCCCTACAAATTAACCCAACGGCAGGTCTCTCTTTCGACCAAGATTTATGATCGGAATAATCAGTTACTTTATGATATCTATGGTTCACAAAACAGGGCTTTAGTTAAGATTTCCGAGCTTCCACCATATGTGAAGCAGGCGACAATTGCTATCGAAGATAAGGATTTCTACAAACATAAAGGATTTTCAGAAAAGGGTTTAGCCAGAGCTATTTTTACCATAATTTTCAAGGGGAAACTGCAAGGTGGATCGACTCTGACCCAGCAAGTTGTAAAAAATGCTCTTCTTACTCCTGAACGAACCATAACCAGAAAAATAAAAGAGTTTATCCTTGCCATACAAATTGAGCAACGGTACTCCAAAGATGAGATTTTACAGATTTATCTAAATGAAGTGCCCTATGGGGGCACAGCCTATGGAATTGAGGCAGCAGCCGAGACCCATTTTGGCAAGAACGCAAAAGATTTGACTTTAACCGAGACGGTTATATTAGCTGGTTTTCCTCAAAAGCCTTCTTATTATTCCCCATTTGGCTCGAATCCAAAGGCTTATATTACAAGGAGTCAGGATGTGGCAAGGAGGATGCGAGAGGATGGTTACATAACGAAAGAAGAAGAGGAGAAGATTAAAAAACAATTACCAAATATTCAATTCCAAACCCAAGGAGCAGGGATTAAAGCACCTCATTTTGTCTTACATGTCAAGGATCTTTTGGTTGAACAATTTGGCCAGAGGGTTGTTGAACAAGGGGGTTTACAGGTAAAGACTACTCTTGATCTTAAACTTCAAGAAGAGGCACAAAAAATTGTGGCTGAGGAGATTGGTAAGTTAACGAAATTGAAGGTTGGTAACGGCGCCGCTGTTGTTTTAGCTCCAAAAACCGGAGAAATTTTGGCTATGGTTGGCTCCAAGGATTATTTTGCCAAAGATTATGACGGCAATGTCAATGTTGCCTTATCTCTCAGGCAACCAGGATCATCAATAAAACCAGTAAATTATGCAACAGCTTTCAAAAAAGGTTATACGCCATCATTTTTAATAATGGATGTGGCAACTGAATTTCCCGGCGGCGTGGGCCAACCTCCTTATAAACCGGTTAATTATGATGGAAAATTCCATGGGCCGATGCAGGTTCGCTACGCTCTTGGGAATTCTATCAATCTGGCTGCTGTTAAAATGCTTGCCATAAATGGAATTAAAGACATGCTGATAACAGCCAACGATATGGGTCTTTCCACCCTTGCGCCTACTGATCAAAATGTTAATCGTTTCGGTCTTTCTCTAACTTTGGGAGGTGGTGAGATTAGACTGTTGGATATGGCCGAGGCTTTTGGAGTTTTTGCCAATGAAGGTTTGCGAGTGGAACCGGCCACGATTTTAGAAGTAAAAGATTCTAAAGGTGCAACGATTTTTAAATACAATCCTCCAAATGGCAAAAAAGTTCTGTCAGAAGAAATTTCATATCTTGTCTCCTCAATCCTATCAGATAATGATGCCCGAACGATGGCTTTTGGCGCCAATTCTTTACTTAAGATTGGCGGCAAGACAGTGGCTGTAAAAACTGGTACGACTGATGATAAAAGAGATAATTGGACTTTAGGTTACACAAAATCAGCGGTTGTGGGAGTTTGGGTTGGTAATAATGATAATTCACCAATGAATCCATCTTTGACTTCTGGTGTAACAGGAGCTGCACCAATCTGGAATAGAATTATGCGAACTGCCTTAAAAGATAAGCCAGATGAACCATTTAAAAAGCCAGACGGTGTCACTGAGATGGAAATTGATGCTATCGGCGGCGGTTTACCTTGTCCGGGCTTCCCAACAAGAAAAGAATTTTTTATCAAGGGAACAGAACCTAAAGACTCCTGCCTTGTTGAGAAGGAAAAAGATGGAAAGGTTTATTTTGTTTTTCAGGAAAACGATCCTGTCTCAACTGATGGCAGAAATCGTTGGCAAGAAGGGATAAATGCTTGGATGGCATCTCAATCTGATGAAAGATATCATCCGCCTCAAGAACTTCTTTCAGGTAGTGGCCAGGTTCCCAAACAAGTTGGTGAGAATGATGTCATTGTCAATATTTTGGCGCCAGCCCCCCAGGCCCAACTTGGCACGGTTGTTGATATTGAGGCCCAAGTTCTCTCAGGAAAATCCATCTCCACCGTTGAGCTTTGGGTCGATGGAGTTTTTGTTAAATCAAAGGGGAGTTCTGAAGCAAGTGGCGAGAACCGTTATACTTTTACCTATGATTTTGGAGAAGGAGCAAACGGTAAGCACAAAATTGAGATAAAAGCGCAAAATGAGAGTGGCACTAAAGGTGAGTCTTCAGTCGAGATAGAAATTACTCCTTAGTCTCCAATATCTGCCAGCCAATAGCACAAATCAATCGACAAGGATTTTTTCAAAAACGAGCGATTTTATCCAGTTTGGATGCCGTTTTCTTACTTCCCGCCAGGGCAATTCGCTCTCTTCTAGTTTTTCCCGATATCCTAATTTTTCCGCCAATAAAATCATCCCTCTTTTGTCAATCCTTATATCGTCTAAAATCAGTCTGGTGATACCACGCTCCTGTGCAATCCTTTCTACTCCTCTTATTAATTTTTTCGCATAGCCCTTTCTTCGAAATTGAGGTTCTATACCAATCAGTTCCAACTCAAGATATGTATCGCCCGTTTCTTGGCTATTTATTTCCCTAAAATTCAAAAAGCCGATGGATCCTGTACTCCAGCCCCACTCCTGACCAGTAGGATATGTTTGTCTCTCCCACGGGGACATCGGGACACCAGCAATTATCCTTTCGACAACTCCAGTTCCTTCTGGAAGATAAAATGTCCCGGGTTGCTCACCGATGTATTGGATTTCATGATTTGCAAGTCTTTGTTCTGCCTCGCGCATGGTGAGGTTTTAAACGGGCGGGTATCAAGTAGTATTTTTCAGCCTTACTTTGACTTTAAGATTTGATTCAAGAGCAGAAATTATTTTTTGGCGGATTTGTTTTGCTTCTTTTGCGCTTAAGTTATGTGTTTGCGATTGATAAGTGAAGTGGATTGCAACTGATTTTTTTTCTGGACCAAATTTTTTATCTTCAAAAATATCAAATGGCTCGGCTTTTGCAAGTAAACTACCCCCAGCTTCTTTTGTGACTTTTAAGATTTGGGCAATTTCTATTTTTTTATCGACGATCATCGAAATGTCTTCTGTAACTTCAGGATATTTTGAGATTGGTACATATTTTTTGGTCAAGCTGGCAAGCGAAGCTAAAGTTTCAAAGTCAATACCAAAAACAAAAACCTCATCCTCCACTCCAAATTTTCTGGCTACTTTTGGATCAACTTTTCCAACACCACCAAGTTCTTGACCGTTGCTTATAATTTGGGCAGTTTGGCCTGGTACATGATTAGGAATGTCTTTTTGCATAAAGGTCACATCTATACCCAACTCATCAAAAAGGCCTTCTAAAACGCCCTTTACTGCGCAAAAAACACTTGTTTGCCAAAGACCGACAAGAGTTATTCGCTCATCAGGGAGTTCTCCTTTCTTCTGGGGTAGATATATGTTTGCAAGCTCAAAAAATTTGGCATTCTTAACCTTCTTGCTATTTTTAGCAAGGAGGCGAAGGTGTGAAGGAAGTAGGGTTGGCCGCATATATTCAAGATCAAGATTTAAGGGGTTTCTAATTTTTAAAGTATCATTTGGATTAAAACCAACTGCTTCCAAATCTGATTTTGAAATCATTGAATAGGTGTAGACTTCGTAAAATCCTTGATATTTTAGATAATCTTTTACTTTATCCTGCCAAAAGAATTGGGGATCTGTCTTTGGCGCACTTCCTTGCGAAGGAAGGACATTTGGAAGTTTATCATAACCCCAAATTCTTCCGATTTCTTCAATTAAGTCTTCTTCTTGTTCAATATCAGCTGCTCTTTTGTTTGGCACTTTTGCCTCAATTTGTTCCCCTTTAATTTTTGTTTCAAACCCCAAAAGTTCAAGAATCTCCTTTGCCTTTTCAAACGGTATATCAATCCCCATATACTGATCTAATTTATTCTTGGTCAGGTTTACTGTTTTTGGTCTGTAAGGATGAGGGTAAATATCGATCACTTTTGATGCTACTTTTGCATCGCACCAGTCGTGGAAAAGTTTGACCGCCCTATTTATGCCCGGCAATACTCCTTCGGTATCCAAACCTTTTTCAAAGCGGCTTGAGGCTTCTGTTATAAAGCCCAATCCCCTTGTGGTTTTTCTTATCCTTAAAGGATTGTATGTTTGAACAAACAATAAGACTCTTTTGGTGTGTTCATCAACTTGCGAATTCTCACCACCCATAATTCCGCAAAGATCAATTAATCTTTTCCCATCCTCAATCACAATTGAACCAGCCGGCACATTTCTTTTTACTCCGTCCAAAGTTACAATACTCTCGCCTTCTTTGGATTCCCTTAGAAACATTTTGGCTCCTTGAATTTTGTCATAGTCGAAAGTGTGCATCGGTTGGCCAAGTTCAAGCATTAAATAATTTGAAATATCAACAACACTATTGATTGCTCTGATGCCTGAGAGTTCTAAATGTTTTTGTGCCCAGTCTGGTGATGATTTTGTTTCTATTTGGTCTAAGATTACTGCAGTGAATCTTGGACAAAGTTCTTCTTTCTCGATTTTTACTTCAAGGGGTAGTTCTCTGGTTTCTAAGCGTGTTGCTTTATCGATTCCAACTGGTTCTTTAAGTTTTGCTGGCAGGCCTTGAAATTTAAAAATAGCATTTATCTCTTGGGCTATTCCCCAAATAGAGAAGGCATCGGGCCGGTTAGTCGTAACTTCTATCTGATAAATCCAGTCATCCTCCACCCTTTCTAATTTTTCAACAGAAGGTCCGGAAAGGCTCAATTTCTCGGCAATAATGCGAGGCTCAATATCAGTTTCTAATAGGTTTTTTAGCCATGAATGAGGAACTTTTATATTCATAAGAAATCTTCAAAACTGTTCAAGAAATCGGATGTCATTTTCATATAATATTCTGAGGTCAGGAATTTTTAAGCCTTCTTTCATCATATAGACTCTTTCTACCCCCCAGCCAAAAGCAAAACCAGAATATTTGGCAGGATCAATCTTGCCAAACTTCAAAACCTTTGGATGAACCATGCCAGCGCCGCCCAATTCCAACCAACCTTCTTTGCACAATTTACATCCTTTGCCTTCACAAACTCCACACGAAACATCTGTTTCAAAAGAAGGTTCGGTGAATTGAAAATGGAATGGTCGAAGTCTTACTTTTCTTTCAGGGCCAAAAAATTCCTTGACGAAATAGTCCAATGTTCCAAAGAGGTGAGGAATGGACACATTTTTGTCAACATAAAGACCCTCAAATTGATGGAACATTGGTGTGTGGGAGACGTCCGCTTGCCGTCTATAACATTTGGCAATATTAAGCATTTTTATTGGAAGATTACCTTTTTCCATTTCTCTGACCTGGCCAGATGAGGTATGAGGAGTTAGGACGATATTGTCCGTAATAAAAAAAGTCTCCCATTCATCCCTTGCTGGATGATCACGAGGCATATTGAGTGCCTCAAACGCATAATAATCTAATTCGACTTCAGGATAAGAGACACGGGTGAAACCAAGTTTTTCAAAAATTGGCACAATTTCCCTTATCGCCCAAGTTACAGGATGTAGGTGACCAATTTGGGGTTTTTTACCTGGAGCTGTAACGTCTACCCACTCACTTTCTTTTTTTTCCTCAAGTCTTACCAAATTCTTTTGCAGTTCTTTTTCTATTTCTTCTTTTACTTCGTTTAATAATTGACCTAGTTTCTTTTTCTCTTCTTCAGCCAGATTTTTCAATTCTTTAGTCAAAAGGGTGAATTGGCCTTTTTTACCAAATAGAAGTATTCTCAAATCGTTAAGTTCAGATTTAATTTTTGCACCTTTAATTTTTACTAGAGAATCTTTGAGAATATTTCTGATTTTATCTTCCATACTTGCTTTGATAATAACATATTTTGGGATGTAAATTTATTGAGGAAAGCTTAATCCTGAGCAATTTTTACAATCTGGGTGAAAGTGTCTGGGTCGTCTTTGGCAATTTCCGAGAGTATTTTTCTGTCAAGTTCGATATTTTTGATTTTGAGCAAGTTTATGAATTTTGAATAAGATAAACCGTGAGATTTCAGAGCTGCTGAAAGTCTTGTAATCCAGAGCGAGCGCATTTGCCGCTTTTTTTCTTTGCGTCCTTTGTAGGCATCTGCCCCGGCATGGATGACTGCTTCTTGGGCTTGACGAAAGAGTTTTGAACGGCCGAGCGTATAACCTTTTGCAAGCTTAAGGATTTTCTTGTGTCTTCTTCTTTTTATTACTCCTCTTTTAACTCTAGCCATACGGCAACATCCTTTTTATTCTTTTTTGATCAGGCTTTGATATCTGGCCCTCTCGCTTTTGCCTGTAAAGACGATATTTTCTTTTCTTGATCTTAAGATGTGAAGCCATTTGATGACGCCGCGAGATTTTTCCATGTTTTGTCATCGAAAATCTTTTTGCTGCTGCTTTTTTAGTCTTTGCTTTCGGCATCTTCCATCACCCTACCTGCCGGCAGGCCAGGCTTTTTCCCTTTGCGGGGGGTAAGTATCATAGTCAAATTCCTCCCCTCAAGTTTTTCTTCCCTTTCTACTTCTGCCACCTCTGAAAGTTCTTTTTTGACTTTTTCCAAAAGCTCAAAGCCAAATTCCGTATGTCCCATTTGCCGGCCTGTGAATCTGACCGTTATTTTAACATGATTCCCCTCTTTAAAAAAATCCCTTGTCTGTTCTAAACGAGTATCTAAATCGTGACGGGCAATAAATGGTCCAAATCTTATTTCTTTGAGTTCAACTTCTTTTATGTTCTTCCTTGCCTTTTTTTCTTTCCGCTTCTCTTGGTAAAGAAATTTTTTAAAGTCTAAGATTCTGGCAACAGGCGGATTAGCTTCAGGTGCTATCTCGACTAAATCAAGACCCTCGTCCCAGGCACGCCTCAAGGCATCTTCTATCGGTATTATTCCAATTTGTTTTCCGCTCTCGTCAAGAACTCTTAACTTTGGAGCAGTTATTTGTCTATTTAGCCTAAAGTACCTTTTTACGATTGTTACTTCTCCTGAATTCGAACTATTTTCGAGCCTGCGAGAAAACAGGTCCTGCCTATATTATCAAATTTAATCCCTTTTTGACAATATTTTCTTTAATTTTTGAAATAAACCGGTCAATAGTCCAACCTTTAGCTTCTTTCCTTTCTCTTGTTCGGATTGCCAAGGTGTTTGTTTTTTCTTCTTTATCGCCGATAATAAGCATGTAGGGAATTTTTTGCAACTGGGCGTCCCTGATTTTTGATTGCATAGTTTCGGATCTCACATCACACTCGGTGCGAATTCCAGAATCGATCAATTTTTCTTTAAGACTCTCTGCGTATTTAGTATGTCTTTCTGCAATTGGAATTATGATTGCCTGGACTGGCGAAAGCCAGACTGGAAATGCTCCGCCATAGTGTTCGATTAGAATTCCGACGAAGCGCTGGATTGAGCCAATGACTGTACGGTGTATCATTACAGGTCGCTTTGCTGAACCATCTTTATCAATGTATTCAAGTCCGAATCTTTCAGGCATAAAAAAATCCAGCTGAATAGTCCCACACTGCCATAAACGCCCGAGGGAATCTTTGATATGAAAATCAATTTTTGGACCGTAGAAAGACCCTTCCCCTTTGTTGATTTTAAATTTGAGGTCCATATCATCCAAGACTTTCCTTAAGGTGTTTTCCGCCCTTTCCCAGATTTCATCACTCCCCATAGATTTTTCTGGTCGGGTTGAAAGTTCAATATCTACATCTTTGAAACCGATAATTTCATAAAATCTAAGGGTTAGATTGATAACATCTCTTATTTCCTCTTCTATTTGATCTTCACGAGCAAAAATATGGGCATCATCTTGGCGAAATGCTCTCACCCTAAATAAACCATGAAGAGTACCTGATAGTTCGTGACGATGAACTTCACCGGCCTCAGCTAACTTCAATGGAAGTTCTTTATAAGAATGGATTCTGTCCTTGTAAATAAGACTCATCCCAGGACAGTTCATTGGTTTTATGGCAAAAGTCTGGTTATCTACTTTTGTGAAGTACATCTTGTCTTTATAGTGATTCCAATGTCCTGATTTACGCCACAAGTCTTCGGAGAGCAGAATTGGTGTTGAAACGAATTGATATCCAGCTTTCTTTTGCAATTCGTCGTATACATTCATCAACGCTTCACGCAGTAACATCCCTTTAGGATGCCAGAACACAAATCCGGGTGCTTCTTTATGGAAGCTAAAAAGATCGAGTTCTCTACCAAGTTTTCTGTGGTCCCTTTTTTTGGCTTCTTCAATCTGTTTTAGGTATTCATCGAGTTCGTCTTTAGTATTCCAGGCTGTTCCATAGATTCTTGTTAACATGGGATTGGTTTCAATTCCTCGCCAATAGGCTCCGGCAATCGAAAGAAGTTTAAAATGTTCGATTTTAGACGTATTAGAGACATGCGGTCCTGCACAAAGATCACAGAAGTCACCAGTTTTATAAAATGAAACCTTTTTGACTCCTTCTCTTTCCAGTCCCTTTATCAATTCAAGTTTGTAGGGTTGATTGTTTTTGCGTGCCCAATTTTTGGCCTCGGCGATTGAAAGTTCCTTCCTCTCAAAGCTTAATTTTTTCTTAATCAAATCTTTCATTATTTTTTCGATCTTTGGAAGATCACTTTCTGCGATTTTTTCAGGCAGATCAAAATCATAATAAAAACCGCCAGAAATTGGAGGTCCAATACCGAGTTTGGCCTTAGGATAAAGGGTAAGAATGGCTGAAGCCATCAAGTGGCTCGTCGAGTGTCTTAGAATTTCAAGTTTTTCTTCTTCCATCTTGTCAAAAAAAGTCCCGCGTGACCTATCTTGCGGGACCCTAAGATTTATTTTTTATTTTCCCCATTAACAACCGATCTTAATGATAGCAAGAGCACCTTTAAGTGTCAAACGTTTAGATTTTCAACGGATTGGTATCTGGGTTGGAACTTGGACACGGCTGGTTGCATCCTCAATAATTTTGGCCATCCAGGAGCCAATTATTGGTACAAGGTTAATCTTTGAGAGAACAAAGATGATGATTCCTACGACCACTGCCGCCCCAAAAAATGTTCCAAGACTCCAAGCAATCCCGCCCAAGAAATTATCGAACATCATCCGTGGTCGGCTCCTATAAATTTTATTGAATCTCTCTTGTGGTTCTAGATTTTCGTCCATTAGATTTCTGAAAAGTATTTTATTATTTTTTTCAGTCCCTCTTTAAGCATCACTTTCGGTTGCCAGCCTAAAACTTCTTTGGCTTTTTCGATATTCGGTCTTCTTTTTTCAGGATCGTTTGGATATCGTTCCACAAAGACAAATTTTGATTTTGGATTGATAAGATCTCTTATGACTTTTGCTAATTCTATTATAGATCGTTCATCGGGATTTCCCAAGTTAAAGACTTCTCCTTTTGTCTTTGGTTTTTCCATCGCCAAAATTATTCCGTCTACTAGATCTTGAACATAACAAAAACTTCTTGTCTGTTTTCCATCGCCCTGGACCGTTATGGGTTCACCCCTCAACGCCTGGTTAATAAAAGTGGGCATAAGCCTTCCGTCATCAATCCTCATTTTTGGGCCGTAAGTGTTAAAAATCCGGATGACTCTGGCGTCCAAGTTGTATTTATGGATGTAGGTATAGACCAGGCTTTCTGCAAATCTTTTTGACTCATCATAGCAGGATCTTAGGCAAAAGGGATCGACATTGCCTCTGTATGTTTCTTTTTGAGGATGTTCTTTTGGGTCGCCATAGACTTCTGATGTTGAGGCAAATAAAAATTTTGCTCTGTTTGCCCTTGCTAATTCCAAAAGATTTTGGGTGCCAATTGAGTTTGTCAGTAAAGTTTCTAAAGGATATTTAAAATAGTCTTTTGGAGAAGCTGGTGAGGCAAGGTGATAGATTTGATCAATCTTTCCAAGATTTTTTGGCAGCGGTTTTGTGATGTCGTGTTTTAGGAAGAAAAAATTAGGATTGGTCAAAAAATCTTTGATATTTTTTTCTGCACCAGTTATCAAGCTATCAACACAAATTACTTGATGGTTCTTTTTAAGCAGTGCTTCACAAAGGTGGGAACCTATAAATCCAGCCCCACCAGAAACAAGTATTGTCATACCAGTAAAAATCTTACCACATTGAGTGCCTTGAACAAAATAGCTTCTTATAGTACAATCAGCAAAGTCTAGGGCTCGTAGCTCAGCTGGTTAGAGCGTCACGTTGACATCGTGGAGGTCAGAGGTTCAAGTCCTCTCGAGCCCACCAAAAATTTGTGAGCGTTGCTTTGACCCAAGCGTTGTGTCTGAGGTTCAAGTCCTCTACCGCCCACAGTCACCATACTTTAAGGCCACACTTTTTGTGATTGCTTTCTTATTACTCGCGAAATATAATTTTTCAAGCATGGCAAAAAAAAGCGTCTCTCTATGAAGTTTCTTACACTACTCCACTTTGGGAATTGGAGATAGAAGAACTTGTTGGCCACAACATCGAGGCCTCAGGCAGAGAAGAAGTTAATCAGTTATTAAAGAACGGATGGATTCTATTGTATATTTACACTTTAAAATACGAGGAAGGTGGAATTTGGTGTGAGAGACCAATGGCAATTTTAGGTCGGCCTAAGAAAATAAAAAAGAAGGAAGCATGAGGTTGAAAAATTTTGTAATACTTGGTATTATTGCTGTTGTAATTTTGGTTGGTATTGCTTCTTTTTTATCCTTTGGGAAAAAAGAAGTAAAAGAACAAAAACCAGCAGACACACAGACACCAATTTCTAATATGAAGCTTTCAAGTTCTACATTCATTCACAATGGAATGATTCCTGCCAAATATACCTGCGATGACGAGAATATTAGCCCGCCACTTTCTACCACCGAAGTTCCTTCCCAAGCTCAAAGTCTAGTTTTAATTGTTGATGATCCTGATGCTCCAGGAAGGACATTTGTTCATTGGACTCTCTGGAATATTGATCCGAAAATAATAGAGATTCCAGAAAATGGTGTCCCAGAAGGAGCCCAGGAAGGCTTGACCGATTTTGGCAAAAGAGGTTACGGTGGTCCTTGTCCACCTTCAGGCACTCACCGATATTTTTTCAAACTCTATGCTCTTGACACAAGACTTGTATTACCCAACTATTCACAAAAATCGGATATCGAGAAAGCAATGGAAAACCACATCCTTGCTCAAACAGAACTTGTTGGTCTCTACTCAAGACAAAGATAGCTTCTTCTCTAGAGTTTTTTTGCGCTTCTTCGATGAAGCAAACTAGGCCGCTAATGTTTGTTTTGGTGGCTCGCTACAGACTCTAATGTTTCTTGCTGAAGAGATGTAGAGTTTAGCGCGACCATAATGAGTAATCTTACGACAAACAATTGCCACCTTAGTGCCGAGATATAGAATATTACCTTCAAGCTTTACATCATCAATCTTAAACTTTCTAATGCCAGTATTTTGCATTTCCTCAAATTCGAGATCGAGTGTTTTAGACTCCGGGCAACAACCGATTACTCTCATCCGGAGATTTTCAAATAATCTGACGTCATTTTGCATCAATGGTACATACAAGACGGGGTGGGTTCTCTCTTCTCTATTGCCAATGCCAACTTCCTTTTTAGTCGCAACAAGTTGGAAGGTCCTCTTGTGACTTACTTCTTGTTCTGGAAGTCGGCTAGTCTCAATATGTTCTTGTGCCACGTTCCACCAACTAATCATAGTTATAGCATAGGTTGTCAATCAATTTGTAAAAGCTTGAGAAAGTCAAGATTTAATATTCTGAGGAATCATTAAAAACTTATTTTTGCAAGAAATCGAAGAAAATCTCAAAAAATCTTCTTGAGTCAATAGAGCTTGCCACTTCAACGTTGCCTTCACCATTTATAAATTTAGTCTGTCCTCTTTGCAGGCTATCGGTTACTACTGTTACACTTCCCTTCTCCGTCCTAATCAAAGACTCGTCTATGAACCAAGCCATAGCAATTGGGTCCCAAAAGAAAGCGGACCGTGGCTTTTGGGATTTGTCAACAAAATTCTTGCAGATTTTGACAAAAAATCTTGCTTGGCGAGAGCTTAATTTCTTAAGATCTTCAAAATCTTGCCGGGAAATTGCGACCCTATTTGTAACATCCAGACCCACAACTTTAATCGGTATACCTGATTCATAAACTATTTTGGCAGCATCTGGATCGGTGAAGGCGTTGAATTCTGCAAATTCGGTTACATTACCAGCTACCCAAAAAGCTCCACCCATTATATAAATTTCGCAAAACTTTCTTGTGTCAACTCGCTCGGCAACTTGAGCAATATTAGTCAAGGGTCCAAGAGCAATTACGGTAATTTGACCCGGTTGTGCTTCAAGTTGAGAAACAATAAAATCAACTGCACCATCTTTTGCCACCAATTGAGGTTCCAAAAGACCGGAATCCCCTAACCCATCAGTTCCATGGATAGAAAAAATTGGTTCAACATACTCTTTTCTTAGAGGTTTATTATTGCCTCGATAGACTGGAATATCACCTTTCTCAAAAAACTCTAAAGTCTTTAGGGCGTTTTTGGTTGTTTTCTCAAGCCCGACATTGCCAGCAACCGTAGTTATCCCTCGGACTTTTATACTAGGATTTTTTAAAGCCATAGCAATGGCTGTTGCATCATCTACTCCCGGGTCACAATCAATAATGATTTCTTTCATGGGGTTGATTATAACACGGTAGAGAAAGGTCTAAAATATTGGAGAATCGTCTTTAAGCTAACTAAAGTAGCCGATAAAATGTTGGCCGTGATTTTTTTACCGGCCAGGCATCAATTAATCTTAGACACCCAAAAAACCGATAATTTTCAAGTCCAGACTGGTCAACCCTTCTTGTCAAAGTGTAGCCGATAAAATAAGGATCAACTAATCTCCTTTCAACGCATTCCCCATCGACACGGCCGAGATTGTCTACAAACATCTTGCCTAAAAAATCAAGCCATCTCGCATCATTCATCAGACGAAAACCTATATACTGAAAAGAATTTTCGGTAAGAATAATTGTGCCCTCTTCTTCTCCTGCTGCTTTCAGTTTTTCTTTAATCAAATTAACACTCTCATCTGTTCGCTCACAATCGAAGTCGATCATTGGGATATGGGTAGTTGTACCGTCTCTCAAAAAAACCCTTGAACAGATTGCTATTGCAAAAACCTCCCTACCGTGTTCCCTGAAAGCATTTGTGAAGTGCGTTCTTTTCCCCCAACATCTCCCAACAGGAATCTTGCGAAAAACATCATTGTCTTTACCCCTACATTTCGGAGTGTAAAGGACAAAGACGAGATCTGAGATTTGCGGCTGTCTTCTTTCGACTATATACCTAAGGATATCCTCTGAGAAATTTCGCATCCTAAAACATCTTTCCAAAACCTCTCTTGACGGTTCTTGAGGGAAAGATAAGTCTGGATAAGGAGAGCCTACTTCTGGTCTTGCCATTTTGCTATAGGATAATCAACTAGAGTGAGCCTGGGTGAGGGACCGAAGATGGCAGCGAAACCTTTTTGGTTTAAGCGAAGAATTTTGCGTCTAGTGAGTCGAGATCGGCTGATAAAAACCTGTTTGCCGAATTCTACAAGAGTGAGAATTTGTCCACATAAATACGCCCTTTTATTATTACCATGATTTTCACTTTCTAATTCTCCATTGTGAAGAAAAAACCGAACCCTTTCTAACTTTAGAGACGGATCCATTCTTCTTTTTGCTCTTTCTAATAAACCGGCAAAGAAGGGTTGTGCACTGTATTGGCGGTCGAATGACCTGTGACGTGTGTCAAAAAGACAATGAGCCAATCTTGCAGAAAGAGATTCTTCAGACTCAACCATTTGGGAAAATTATAGCATCAAAAATCAAATTGATTAACCTTGAAGTAAAAATGTAGCACCAGCTTCATGGACTTTCTTTTGGTCGCCAAGCCAAAGGAGTGCGCCGCGTGCTGGTTTGCAAGAAACTCTTGTCTGTTGGAGTTTTCTCCAATCTTTTGCCTCATCGGCTCTCTTTCTGACATCGGTTAATATCCGCATGAAGAAAAAAATGTGATATTTGCCAGGTCTTGCTGGTACTTTCTTTACCGTATCCGGTACTTCAATATCAGCTGCTTTTGCCACTTCGATAATTGTTTGGGTAATTTCTTCAACTTCTTTTTTATGTGCCTCTTGTTCCATCACCAATTGTCTTTGCAATTCTACAATTTTTGCTTGGTTGGCTTTCTCTTTTGCAAGTCGAGCCTGTTTTTTCCGTTCCTCTTCCCCATCAAAAAGAACTTCTTCTTTTCTCATCGCAGCATCGCTTCTAGCTCGTGACGGCCCAAAGAGTTGTTCAAAACCTTCCGTAGGTGTAGGCTTTACCAAGTCTTCAAATAAAGACTTTTTTACACCTTGACCTATTCCTTTAATTTGGTCAAAGACACCCTCACCAACTGGTTTTGGTGGTTGAGGTCTTAGTCCTTGTTGTAGTTTGGATGACGAAAATCCTGGCTGCATATTTTGCTAATATACCACAAAAACCCTATAAAATCAATCTATTTTAGTTTTCTCAGTCTCTCGCGAATTTTTACTTCCTCACCTTGTTCTGAAGGTCTGTAGTAGCGATGATTTTTTAGTGATTGGGGCAAATATTCTTCTTTAACAAAGTGGCCGGGATAAGAATGAGGATATTTGTAGCCTTTACCATATCCTTGCTTTTTCATTAATGGCGTTGGAGCGTTTCTTAAATGTAAAGGCACCGGTTCATTTAAACTTTCTTTGACATCCTCTTTTGCTTCAAGAAGGGCCATGTAAGAAGCATTTGATTTGGGGGCGGTTGCAAGATAAGTTGTTGCTTGGGCAAGATTGATTTGGGCTTCAGGCATTCCAACAAACTCAACTGCTTGAGCAGCTGCAGTTGCAACCTGGAGTGCTTGAGGATCGGCGTTCCCGATATCTTCTGAGGCAAAAATTACCATACGCCTTGCAATAAATCTTGGATTTTCTCCTGCTTCAACCATTCTTGCCAACCAATATAAAGCTGCATCGGGATCTGAACCTCTAAGTGATTTTATAAAGGCAGAAATCGTATTGTAGTGCTCCTCCCCACCCTTGTCATAAAGAAGGCTTTTTTGTTGTAGGGCCTCTTGGGCAATCTTTTTATTGATAACTTTTTTGCCATATTTTTTCTTGGGAGCAATTTGGCTTGCAACTTCTAAGGCATTTAAAGCAATTCTTGCATCTCCATTGGAAGAATGAGCAATAAAATCTAAAACAGGACTTGTGACTTTCAATTTTTCTTTTCCCAGGCCTTTTTCCTTGTCTTTCATTGCTCTTTTGAGAAGAGATTTGATATGCTTTTCAGTAAGTCTTTCAAGGACGAAAACCCGGCAGCGGGAAAGTAGAGGGCCAATTACTTCAAACGAAGGATTTTCTGTCGTTGCTCCAATTAAAATTATCGTGCCGTCCTCAACACTGGGCAGAAAAGCATCCTGTTGGGCCTTGTTGAAGCGATGGATTTCATCAACAAATAAAATTGTTCGCTTGCTATATGCCCTGACTTTTATTTTTGCCTCTTCGACTACCTTTTTAACATCGGCAACACCAGAAGTAACAGCTGAGAATTGGACAAAGTCAGCGCCTGTTTTTTTAGCAACAATTCTTGCCAAAGTTGTTTTACCAGAACCGGGTGGTCCCCAAAGAATTATGGAAAAAAGTTGGTCGTTTTCAATTGCTGCACGCAGAAGTTTTCCTTCAGCCACTAAGTGTTCTTGACCAACAAAATCCTCAAAGTCCTGTGGTCTTATTCGTGAGGCTAAAGGTACAATTTTTTGAGTTTCATTTTGAGAGAAGAGATCGGGCATACAAGTCTTGGAATTTTGAGAATCAGCCAAGCGATTTTAGTTTAATTTTTAAAGTAATGCAAGAAGAAAACTCCTAGTATTCTTGGGTTGTCGATACAAAGTATATCCAGACAAGGATCATTGTCCAACAGGAACTGGAATCTCTTCACCAAACCATTTTTCTGAAATCCAACCCTCACCTTCGATGTCGCCAACTAAAGAATATGATTCGTAAGTTTGATGGTTAATTCTTACTTTCCACCAGTTAACGTTTTCTTCAACGATTCGGCCATTTTCAAAAACAAATTGGCCGTTTTCTTTAACATAATCTGTGACTGGATGGGGGCCTTCAATAATTTCAACAGTATCCCCGTCAAAAACAGCCGGCCATTCCTCATTTCTATACCAACCCTGGGTAATCAATTGCGGTCTTAACAAGATTCCAGGGTTTGTTGTATCCTTGTCAACAACTTTCACCAGATCTCCGATTTGGAAGTTTTCCTGGTTTTGAGCCTCGGGTTTTCCTTGTTCACTCTGCTGATTTAAGCTTATTCCCTTGTTATGAAATTCTTCTTCCTCAAACACCACATTCTTGAAAAAGTCATATTTTGCCTTAAGAATCTGATAGGCTACCGGGTCTTTAGCTTCTAACTCTTCTAGTTTGATTCTAAAATCATCTCCTTGCCAAAAATACCATGCAAATGTTTCTGCATAGTCTTCTCCTATATTTTCTTTTGCATAATCGCTGACATATTGATTACCCAAATCAGTGCTTTGCATCTCATATAAAAGCCGTACAGAATCAACAACCTTTTGATAATTTTCAAGACTTGC
>Ga0315280_10001555_pt1 | contig 39127 bp, 25 predicted proteins | sample YL17G06_40_MG_FD_203697 | JGI IMG/M metagenome (GOLD analysis project Ga0315280, IMG submission 203697) | Sediment microbial communities from Yellowstone Lake, YNP, Wyoming, USA - YL17G06_40 | ecosystem: Environmental > Aquatic > Freshwater > Lake > Sediment | place: USA: Wyoming | collected... | reverse complement strand
TGCATGTCGCAAACTCGGATAGTGCCTCAAACGGGCAAGAAAGGCTTTGTATTCAGCCTCAGCAGTGATGTGCCCTGGCTCTTTCGTTTCTATGGTGACTACGGGCTGGTCTTGGGGGTTTAAGAGCGGGATGTCGAACTTCTCACCCGATAAGATGAACTCAGGGGGCCACCCTAATACCTTCTCCAGCAGGGCTTCGCACAGGCGACCCCGGAACGGCCTCTCCCCACCTTCGCCTGGCACCTGCATTCGTGCCTTGCTTCGGCACCAATCCAGAATATCATTCAGTGTCGAGAGGATTCTCTCTCCATCCAAGGGGTTCACAAGTTGCAGTATAGACGCGCTTCAGCATCTGCTCAATAGGTTTACGCGGACTGCAGGTCCAATCTTCTCCCTCGGCTTGCCTTACTGACCTACACTGCGCTCCATCGCCTCATTGCACAACCTTTCGATACCGCGCAAGAATTCCTCGCTCTCAAAGCCAAGGCCAAGGAAGAGCGCGAGCGCTTACGGCGGGAGATGATTGCGCTTCAGGAAGAAATGGACTGGCTGGTTTATGCGGCCTACGGGCTCTTGCCCCAGGACCACCCAGCGGTGGGCTTGGGCGTGATGGACGCTGTCCACCCCTGGGAAGTGGCGCTGGGCCAGCGGCCCTTTGAACTTGCGGCGCTTCACGCCGGGCCACCTGCGGACTGGGACGACAAGCGCAGAGGGCTCTGGCAGGCGCGCCTGGAGGCGATTCGGACAAACGAGCACATCGCGCGCATTGAGCAGCCGGTCTATAAGCGCCGCTGGGTACCGCCGGATTACGAGAAGGAATTTGCCGCGGCTTTCAAGTGGTGGCTCCGCGAGAAGGCGGAGTTCTACCTGGAACACGCCGCTGAGGGTGGTCCCGCCTCGCTCGAAAATTGGGCGGCGGCCTTGTGGAAAGACGCGCGCATCCGAGCGGCCGCCGAGGCGTATCACGGGGCGGCGCTGGCGAGTGCGCGGCAATTTGAGGCCATCCTGAAAGACGCGGTCGAGGAAGAGACTGTCCCCGACGATGAAACGGCGTTCAAGCCCCGCCATAAGCAACTGCGAGGCAAGCTGAATGTCGCCCGCGAGCGCTTCCGCTCGCTCAGCGCAAAACCTGGATGCTACGTCCGGGCCGGCAAGTAGGGGGCGGGCCAGGGACGCTCTCGATGCCAAGCAGGATACTGAAGAAACCTTCGCCAAGGTCATCCCCGGCGAAGCCCTGTACCGTCTGGGGCAGGGGGAAGCGGGGAATCTCGCGGGGAATAGTTGAAAGTCGAAGGTCAAAAGTTGAATGGGAAAGCCCTTCGCGTTCGACCCTTAACTTTCAACCTTCAACTGCTCTTACGAGATCCTTCGTCGCCTCCGGCTCCTCAGGATGACGGTCTCGCCCACTTCTTCAGCGCTCTGGTAGGCGGCGCCAGGGAGGGATCGGACTGCCCCTGAGCCATTGGCGCGCCCACGCGGCCCCCCGGTCAGGCCGCGTAAGCGGGCAGCAAGGAATCTCAGAAGTCCGAGGCGAAATCGGCGCGCGCATGGGTTGACTGCGGCTCGCGCGAGAGGCAAGAGCCTTTGGCGGGTCTGCGAGCAGTCGATCTGGTCGGGGTCCTCGGGGAGGCAGAGGAGAGTTAGGGCTCTCGATTCGGGCATTGTGTCCCTGTCGGGTGAAACATGGCGCCGATGGGAAATGGAGTACCAGTGGGAAAGTCTCAGGACCCTGCCTCCGCTGCGGCTTGGCGGCACCTCGGCTGCCCCGGAGCAACGGCGCAGAGGACGATGGGGCGGGGATCAATCCTTGGCGGTGATCTGGTAGATCTTGGCCTCAACGAATAGGCGGAAGAGGACTGGATCGAGAAGCTGCGACTTCACTTCCTCCCCGATGATATCTAAGGCGCGTTCCGCGGGCACGGCGCGCTTGTAAGGACGGTCGCGGGCCGTGAGGGCGTCGAAGATATCCGAGATGGTCATGATCTTGGACTGGAAGGGGATGTCGCTCTCCTTCATGCGGTAGGGGTACCCGCTGCCGTCGAGCTTCTCGTGGTGAGCGCGGGCGATCTCGGGAATGTTCTTCAGCTCCTTGGTCCAGGGAATCTGGCTCAGGAAGCGGAAGCTGTGGATGACGTGCGATTCGATCTGCAGGCGCTCGTCGGGATCGAGGCTGCCTTTGGGGATGGAGAGGAAACGCAGCTCCTCCGGCGCGAGCAAAGGTTCTGTCGGCCCGGTGGGATCTTGGAAGGTCCAGCCCGCGATTTCCACCAACTTCTCCGAGGTCTTTTCGGGCAGCACCGCAGGCTCGTTGGCCTGCAGGATGTTATGTAAGAACTCGTCCAGCGTCTGTAACTGGCTTTGCTGTTCCACGTCGATTTGGGCGAAGATCTCTTCGAAGTTCTGATTGCCGTTGCGCAGGACGAAGTCGAGTTTCTTCCGGTAGGCTTCAAGCTCCATCGCCTTCCTGATGTAGAGGAAGCGCTTGTTAACGAGCTCCATTTGTGCCGGATAAAGCTTCTTGGCCTTGACCAGCACTTCTTCGCGCACGCCCACCTTGCCGAAGTCGTGCAAGAGCGAAGCGTAGCGGATTTCCTGGATGTCCTCGCGCGTGAAGTGGATGTCCTTGTACGGTCCGCTGTCGCTGCGGTCTACGGCCTCGGCGAGACCCACCGTCAATTTCGCCACGCGCTCCGAATGGCCGAAGGTGGTAGGATCACGCGACTCGATGGCGGTGACTGACGCCTTCACAAATCCTTCGAACAGCCTCTGGATGTCACGGTACAACAGGTTGTTTTCGAGCGCTACCGCTGCCTGGCTGGCCAGCGAGGAGGCCAGCTCCTGGCTGCGTTGCGAAAACGGGATCACCTCTTCCTGGACCGCCTTGCGAGAGGTCAGCCTGGCCTCGCGGTGCTTCTTGGCGTTAATGAGCTGCAGGACGCCGATCACCTCGTCCTTCTGGTCTTTCATGGGGACGACCAGCATGGATTTGGTCCGGTAGCCAAATCTCTGGTCGAAGTCACGGTTACAGCGAAAGGGCAGATGGCGAATCCGGTAGGCGTCCTTGATGTTCAGAACCTGCCCGGTCGCGGCTGCGTAACCCGCGATGCTGCGCGTGTCGATGGGCAAGGTGAACTGCCGGAAGGGCACGGAGTGGCTGTCACTCTGCGTGAGCTTGAAGACCAGATGCTTGGCGCCACCCGGCTCCTCCTCGACGAGGTACAAGGAACCGGCGTCACAACTGGTGATCTCGCGGCTCTTGGTCAGAATCAATTCCAGCAGGGCATCGGTGTTGCGTTCGGTGGAAAGAGCGACGCCGATTTTGTTGAGTGTCTCTAGGTCCGAGACGGCACGGTGGAGTTCCTCCCGCGTCCGCCGGCGCTCCTCAAGTACCTCGAGGTTCTCCACCGCGCGCTGCACGGTCTTCTGCAACACGACCCCGGGAACCTTGCGCGGCAGGACGGCAAAAACCCACTGGTCCAGCTTCGCGGGCAACGCCGTTTCCCCATCCAGAAGACAGATCACCCGCCATGAATCGGCCTTGGGAGCGAGCTTCTCAATCCGCGCCAAATCGCCTCGGGTTGCATCGGCAATCAGCACGGCCGGCAGCTCCCAAGCGGGTTTCTTATCCACGTCCCGGGCCACCGGGATGAGCCGATAAGATCCCGCCAGCTTGCGTAACAAGCTGGGTAGCGCGAAGGGTCGGAAGTAGTAGAGGTTTACTGCCATCAATGCTCTGCAACTTCGTTAGCCAGGCCGAATTATACCCCTTTTTGGACGAGAGCAACCAGTGACGGATTAAAGCGGCAGACGAAGCAAGACGCGGCGACTCGCAACTCGGCGGCTGAGTAAGAACTAGCTGCGCTCTTGGATGCCCCTCAACTTTCGGTCCTGGGCTCTTGACGCGAGTTTCCCCTAGCCTTCCGAAAGGGGAGTGAAAGCCCCCAAGATACCATCGCGATGGCGCTCCGAAATGCCTCTAACCATAAGCACAGAAAGGGTTTGCTGCTTGCTTGATTCCAGGAACCTTTTTCTGGCCGGGAGGAATCTAAATAATCAGCAGACATCGTAAGAGGAAAGGCGAAAAGGGGCAATGGGTCCAGCAATGAATAGCTTGTTTGTGGGGTTTGTAAAGCTTCTGATGGTGGTGGGTGCCGGTCTTTACGTTGGGTTGGTGTTGATGATTTACAGGACTGATGGGCCACGCTACCGCCCCAGGCTGGCTCTTGGAGATCCGGGCCGGTCCGCGTGGCGCTTGTTGGTCTGGATGGGCGTAAAGGCTCTAACTGCCACCATTCGCGGCGCAAGCACCCTCTTCAATATGCTCTCCGAAGCCTCTGCGGAAGTTGGTGAGTGGTTTCTCCGCCGACGTGACCCGGAGGTTCAAGACGCTTTCCGCTCTCGCTTCATGGTCTGACTCCAACTTCAACTGACATCCTCACGAACGATCTCGACCGCGGCGAGGGCCCCCTCGCTTTCCTCTTTTGACTGTCAACCTTCTGCTGTCTCCCGTGTACCACCTGCCGTCTACCGTCTACTGTATCTTTACGCCTTTGGATGGGTCTTGTCGTAGACGTCGATCAATTGTTTGATAGAGACCTGAGTATATCTCTGTGTGGTGGCCAAGCTCTTGTGCCCGAGCATCTCCTGGATGGCGCGCAAGTCAGCGCCCTCGGTGAGCAGGTGGGAGGCGAATGCGTGACGCAGCGAGTGCGGGCTCACCTTGACGTTCGGCCCGAAGGTTCGGACGTACTTCTTCACCAAACGATCCACTGAGCGCGTGGTAAGCCGCTCACCGCGCGCGTTCAAGAACAAGGCCGTTTGGCCCGTCCTGCGCCTTTCTTTCAGGATCTTCTCGCGCACCGGAAGATGGTCGTTGAGCGCCTGCTTGGCCTTTGACCCGAACGGCACGATCCTTTCCTTGCGCCCTTTGCCGCGGACGAGCAGCATACTGTCGCCGAAATTCACGCTCCGCAGGTCCAAGCCCACCAGTTCACTCACGCGCAACCCAGAGGCGTAGAGCAGTTCGAGGATCGCGCGGTCGCGCCGCATCAGCGGATCGCCGGCCTGGACCGCCTCCGCGACGCGGTCGAGGAAAGTGTTCATTTCCTCCTCGGTCATGATCCTGGGAAGCGTTTTGTCCAGCTTGGGTGTCGAGACCGTCGCGCTAGGATTTTCACTCAGTACCCGCTCGCGGCCCAAGAACTTGAAGAAGGCCCGCACCGCGGCGAGTTTCCTCGCGATCGAGGTCTTTTTCTTTTCCTTCTCGAAAAGAAAAGCCAGGAAGCCGCGGATCCGCAGCGCGTCGATGGATTTGATGTCAATGGTAGCTTGCGGCTGCCCACGCAGCAGGTAGTCTCGAAACTGCAAGAGGTCGCTGCGGTAATTGCGGATGGTGTGCGGCGACGCATTCCGCTCGTATTGCAAGTAGTTGACGTATCGCTCGATCAGGTCATCCATGAAGGCTGTCCGTTGCCGGTGGCCCGTAGTCCGTTGTCAGTCGGTTGGCGTCCGAGGTGCGGAGGCAAGAGCTTCGTGACCCCGGACGGCGGACAACGGACTACGGACGTTTTCCAACCACCGCTCCAGATCCGCCAAGGCCCGCGCGCATTGCCGTTCACGTCGTGCGCGGCGATCACGCGCGATTCTGCTGGGCACGCCCTCGAGGGGCGGTAAGAGATCGAAAGAAATGTTTGCTGGCTGGTAGTTGTTGGGGTCAGCGCGCGTGATGTAGTGAACCAGAGAACCCGAAGCCGTCGTCCGCGGTGGCGGGGCGAGTTCCTGGCCTTTTGCTCGGTAGGCCATGGCCAGGGCGGCCACGAGCCCGGTCGCGATGCACTCGACGTAACCCTCCACGCCCGCAAGCTGCCCGGCGATGAAAACGTCTGATGCAGATCGCAAGCGGAGGTCGGGCTGCAAGAGTCTTGGCGCATTGATGTAAGTGTTCCGGTGAATCTGGCCGAAGCGCAGGAACTCCGCGCTTTCGAGCCCCGAGATCATCCGCAGGATTCGCTTCTGTTCCGGGAACTTGAGGTGGTTTTGGAAGCCCACCAGGCTGTAACTCGAGTAGCGCAGGTTCTCCGGTCGCAGTTGCACGACGGCGTAGGGCTGCCTTCTCGTCCGCGGGTCAAGCAACCCTACGGGTTTCATCGGGCCGAACCGTAGTGTGTCGAAACCGCGACGCGCCAGCTCTTCGATGGGCAGGCAAGCCTCAAAGTAGTTCAAATCCTCAAACTCATGCGCCTGCACCGTTTCGGCGCTCATCAGGGCTTCATAGAAGGTGCGATATTCCTCCTCGCTCAGCGGGCAGTTCAGGTAGTCCTCACCGCCCTTGCCGTAGCGCGAGGCGCAGAAGATGCGCTCCCTATTGAGCGTCTCTGCATCCACGATCGGGCTGATGGCATCGTAGAAGGCGAGGTTCGCCGAACCCGTGAGCGACTGAAGCCGTGAGGCCAGCGCATCAGAAGTGAGCGGCCCCGTGGCAATCAGCGTAGAGACGCCCCGCTGGAGCGTCATAGGTGAGGCGATTTCGCGTAGCTCTTCCCGCCGCAACTGAATAAGAGGATGCTGTTCAATGGCCGTCGTGACCGCCTCGGAAAAACGCTCGCGGTCTACCGCCAGCGCCTGGCCGCCGGGAACTCTGCAGGCGTCAGCGCAGCGCAGCAGCAGCGATCCCGCCCGGCGGAGTTCCTCCTTCAGCAACCACGAAGCGGAGCCGGGTGTGCTCGACCTCAGCGAATTGCTGCAAACGAGTTCTGCCAGCCGGTCGGTCTTGTGGGCCGGCGTCATGCGCGCGGGACGCATCTCGTAGAGCGTGACGGGGATGCCTCGCTCGGCAAGCTGCCACGCCGCCTCGCTCCCCGCCAGCCCACCTCCCCCAATCACCACCGGTTTCATCGAGAGCCCTTCCTGAGCGGCATTATAGCAGTACGGGAGCCAGCTGCGGCGGGTGCCCGTTCGGCCGCTACGACGCATCCTTCTAGGATTGCGTTCCTTGATTTTGGCTTCCCACAGGCTTAGGCTTGCTGTGTGCAGCTTCAACGACACCCTCTGACACTCTGCCTCCTGATTCTCCTGCTGGCGACGTTGGCGATTCAGAGCTTCGGGGGGCAGACGCGTGGGGCGCGCCAGGCCAACCGGGAATCCGCTCGCGACGGTCCTCAAAGCCGAACCTCGGCCGAGCGAATTGTTTTTGAAGGCCGTGTCCGGCGAGGTGAAACCTTCAGGAAGCAGTTCTCAAAGCGATTTGTATTCGAGCTCGTTCCTTTCGAAAAAGGTTGGCGGATAGCGGTCACTGAAAATGACAGGCCCGGTGAAAACTTGGCGGGGTGGACGCCGCCCTGGCATGGGCCCAATGCCCTGTACATTGAAGGGTGGCACTTTCGGAACGAGGACAACACGGGCCCCAATGACGGCGCAGTGAATTTCCCGACGCGCGAAAGGGGATTCATTTTTTCACCGAAAGTTGGGCGGCCAATTCCGGTGTCAATTGATGGCTACCCAACGATGGATGAGATCTGTGAGATTGAGCGGGACGGCAGCGGAATGCTTACCATCACGCATATGACGCTTGGGAACCTGGGGCCAGGGAAGCAGGCTTACTTTGAAGAGATGGGTTTTAAGGTGACGATCGAAATTGGAAACAATACGCCGAGATTGACCCACTGGTGCAGCAAGTAGCGGCACACCTCCTCGGGCCAGGGAAGCAGGCTTACTTTGAAGAGATGGGTTTTAAGGTGACGATCGAAATTGGAAACAATACGCCGAGATTGACCCACTGGTGCAGCAAGTAGCGGCACACCTCCTCCCCCTCCAAGCACTCAATTGCGCAAAAGAACATCAAAAAACCAAAATACAAGAGCAAGGTTATTCTTCCCCCTTACGGCTTTAGAGAGATGTATCGCAAGGCCCGCAGGCCGGACTTGCGGTTCATCCACCTCCGTGGAAAGAACACAAGCGACTATCAAAAAGCCGCAACCCTGGAGAGCGAACCTTGCACTGCAAGGCGGTCCCTATGGCCGGATGCCGGGGATCATGAGCCGAATCCGATAAAGCCCGGTGCGGGCGGTCATGTAGAGCGTTTTGCCGTCTGCGTCGCCCCAGCCGCAGTTGGCGGGGACTTCCGGAGGCTTGATGGTCCCCAGCTGCCTGCCTTCGGGTGAAAAGATCCAGACGCCACCCGGCCCGGTGCCATAGACGTTGCCCTTCTGGTCCACCTTCATGCCATCGGGCGCCCCATCTTCGGTGCTCGAGGTCGCATCGAAGAAGACCTTGCCATTGGCCAGCGTACCGTCGGGCTTCACCTCGTAACGCATCCAGATTTTCTTGGCCTCGTCCGACACGGCCACATACAGATACTTTTCGTCGGGTGAGAAGGCGATGCCGTTCGGCCAGGTCAGGTCTTTGACCAGGAGTTGTAGTTTCCCTTTGGCAACACGAAAGACGCCGTTAAACGGCAACTCCTTCTCGGGGTCGTTATCGCTCTGCGTCGGCAAGCCATAAGGAGGATCGGTGAAGTAGAGCGAGCCGTCGGACTTCCAGACGAGATCGTTCGGGCTGTTCAGGCGCTTGCCCTCGTAGCGCTCGGCCAGCACCGTCAGCTTGCCGTCTTTCCCGAGGCGCGTCACCCGGCGCCCGGCGTGCTCAGCGATGGTGAGCCTTCCTTGCTTGTCGAGCGTCAGCCCGTTCGAGCCGGACTCGATACCCTTGAAAGGTGCCTTCCCGCGGTAGCCGCTCGGCTTCATGAACACGCTGACCGTGCCTTCCGGCGCCCACTTCATTATGGCATTGTCAGGGATGTCGCTGAACAGCAGATAGCCTTCGCGAATCCAAATGGGGCCTTCGGTGAACTTGAATCCCCCCGCCAGCTTTTCAATCTTTGCGCCGGCCGGAACGATTTCATCGAGCGCGGGATCAAGGCGCAGAACGGTGCCCACGTTTTGCGGTTGCCCGCCCATGCTCATCGGAATCACCACCAAAACAAGAAAGATTTTCCAATTGGTTTTCATGCGCCAGATTCTACACTTGGGCCTGACGGCAGGCAAACCTACCTTCGGGGCTGGCGCAGACCTTTTAGGTCTCCGGCTTCCCTTGGGCGCGGCGAGAGACGTTCCCGACGGGAGAGTGGCAGAGTCAAGAAGCGACTCTGCGCTGCGTAACGACGCGTTCGTACTTGCAGGAGTCGTTGGGGCAGTAGCGGACAGGGTTGGAATTCTTGCTGTACTTTTCAAGCAGAATCGGTGAACCGCACTTCGGGCAAGGTTCGGCGACGGGCTTATCCCAGGCAGTGAACTTGCATTCCGGATAGCGGCTGCAACCGTAGAACGTCTTGCCGCGCCGGGTGCGGCGGACCACCAGCTCCCCGCTGCAACCTTTCTCGGGACAGGGAATGCTCAGTGTCTCGCGCTTTACGTACTTACACTTCGGATAGTTGCTGCAAGCGGTGAACTGGCCGTAGCGACCGTGCTTGATGACCAGGTGGTTGCCGCACTGGGGGCACTTCTCCTCGAGCGGGGTGTCACCTACTGCCGCGGCGGTCCCCTCCTTCATGACGATCTTCTTGGTATTGTGGCACGCAGGGTAGCCCGAGCAGGCCAGGAAGAACCCGAAGCGACCGCGCTTCACGGCCATGGGTTTGCCGCACTTCTCGCAGTTCTGTTCGGGGACTTCCGGCGCCGGGGGCCCTGCGCTGCCATGCTTGGCAGCCAATTCGGGTGTGAGGTCGCTGGTGCCGTCGCATTCCGGAAAGCCCGTGCAGGCCAGGAACTGCCCGTTGCGTCCCAGGCGGATGTTCATGGGCCGGCCGCACTTCTCGCACTTTACGTCGGTGGGGATGCCTTCACCCTTGATGTCGGCCATTTCGCGTTCGGCCAGCCGCAAATCCTTTCTGAACTTCTTGTAGAATTCGTGGAGGGCTTCGGTCCAGGAGAGCTTTCCTTCCTCCACTTCATCCAGTTCTTCTTCCATCCGCGCCGTGTAGGTGACGTCGAAGATATCGCTGAAGTTCTTCACCAAGAGGTCGGTCACTACTATGCCGAGTTCGGTCGGATAGAACCGGCCGTGCTGCTTGTGTACGTATTGGCGGTTCTGGATGACGGAAAGAATGGTGGCGTAAGTCGAAGGGCGGCCGATGCCCTTCTCTTCCAGCGCCTTCACCAGCGTGGCCTCATTGTAACGCGGTGGCGGTTCGGTGAAATGCTGCTCGGGGACGATTTTTCGCAGCTTGAGGATTTCACCTTGCTCGACCTGCGGAAGATGGTGTTTCAGCTCCTCGTCCTCTTCCATCTCCGCCTTCTCATCCTTACCCTCCTCGTAGACCGCGCGGAAGCCATTGAACTTCTCCACTGACCCTGTGGCGCGCAGGAGGTAATCCCCCGCGGCGACGTCGATGGTGGTCTGGTCAAAGACGGCAGGATTCATCTGCGAGGCTACAAAGCGCTGCCAGATGAGTTTGTAAAGCTTGAACTCATCGGGGCGGAGGAAGGCGCGGATAGATTCCGGCGTCCGCTCGACGGAGGTGGGTCGAATAGCTTCGTGCGCGTCCTGCGCGCCTTTCCTGCTCCTGTAGCGAATGGGCTCCGGGGGAAGGTAATCACTCCCAAAGGTCTTCAGGATGTAGTCGCGAGTAGCGCTCAAGGCGCCTTCCGCCACGCGTGTGGAGTCGGTCCGCATGTAGGTGATGACACCCACCGAGCCTTCTTCGCCCAGCTCGACGCCTTCGTAGAGGCGCTGGGCCAGCGTCATGGTCTTGCGCGCAGTGAAGTGCAGTTTGCGGACGGCTTCCTGCTGGAGTTTGCTGGTGATGAATGGGGGGACGGGATACTTCCGCTTCTCACGCGTCGTGACCGACTGCACGACGAGCTTCGAAGCCTTTACCGCCGCCACGACCTGGTCGGCAGTCGGCTGATCCGGAATTTCCAGGTCCTTCCCCTGGAACTTTGCTACACGCGCGTCAAAGGCTGGGGGGTTCTTTCCCTCAACGTGGGCGGTGATGGTCCAATACTCGCGCTTCTCGAAGCCCTGAATCTCGCGCTCGCGTTCCACGATCAACCGCAGGGCCACCGTCTGCACGCGTCCTGCGGAGATGCCGCGTTTGACCTTGTCCCAAAGCAGCGGGCTCACCTGGTATCCCACCAGGCGGTCCAGGATGCGGCGCGCCTGCTGTGCCTCCACCAGCCGCGTGTCGATCTCGCCCGGGTGTCTGAACGCTTCCCGAACCGCGTCGCGCGTGATCTCGTTGAAGAGGACGCGGTAGTAGCTTCTTTTCTTGGAGTCCAGCAGTTCGCGCAAGTGCGCGCAGATGGCCTCGCCTTCGCGGTCCGGGTCGGCGGCCAGGTAGATCGCGTCCGACTTGGCGGCAGCGGCCTTCAACTCCGAGATGACGCCCTTCTTGCTGGGTATGGTGATGTAAGTGGGCTCGAAGTCACGGGCAAGGTTCACGCCCAGATCTCTCTTGGGCAGATCCATGATATGCCCCATGGACGCCTTCACGGTATAGTTCGGTCCCAGATAGCGGCTGATGGTTCGCGCCTTGGTTGGCGATTCGACGATGACGAGCGATCTACCCATGGCATCAGCTTTCAGCAGTCAGCTTTCGGTAGTTATCGGTAAGGTCCTTAGCCCCTTCCAGGGGCGCACTCCGTTTCGAGCGCCGGACTTTCGACTTCCAACTGTAAACTGTGAACTGCGCTCTTCACAGTTTACGGATAAAGTTTTTTCCCGGCAACTGCCGGATCAAACCGCTCATTTCGAGTTCCAGCAAAGCCGCCAGGACGCGCGGCTGGGAAAGCTGCGCGGCAGTAAGAATAGCGTCCACAAAAAGGGGCTCATCGGCCCGCAAAACTTCATAGACCGCTTTCTGATCGGGAGTCAGGGACTGCTCGAAGAGGGAAGCGGTCTGGCCGCTAGCTGTAGCTACTTCGGATGCCTCCGCGGGGGGTAAAAGTTGCATACGGATCTCCGCGGGAAATTCCTCGACCACGTCCATCCACTCATCGACGAGCTTCGCTCCCTGCTTGATGAGATGATTCGGACCGAAACTCTGCGCCGAGGTAATGTTGCCCGGCACGGCAAAAACCTCGCGGTTTTGATCGGCAGCAAGACGCGCCGTGATCAGCGACCCGCTGTATTCGGCCGCTTCCACGATAATCGTACCCAGGGATAGGCCGCTGATAATCCGGTTGCGAATGGGAAAATTCTCTGGGGCGGGTGACGTGCCCAGCGGGAATTCAGTAATCACCGCCCCCGACGCGATGATCTTTTCTGCCAGCCGCTCGTGCTCCCGGGGATAGATGACGTCGATCCCCGATCCGAGCACGGCTATCGTTTTCCCCCCGGCTTCGAGCGCGCCACGGTGCCCCGCCGAGTCGATGCCACGCGCCAGCCCGCTCACCACGACCAACAGCCTCTCCGCAAGATCGTGTGCCAGCCGGTGCGCCACCTGACTGCCGTAAGCCGTGGGCCGGCGGGTGCCGACAATGGCCACCGCATGCTGTGAGAGCGCTTTGACGTCGCCTCGCACATACAGAACCAGCGGCGCGTCGGGAATCTGCTTGAGCAGTGGCGGGTAGTCCTCGCTCGCGTGAGTCACCAGTTGGCACTCCAGCTTGGCCAGGGCGGAGATGTCCTGGGTGGCTTCTTTCAATCCCGCTTGGGCAAAAATCGCCTGGGCTGCGCGCGCCGGTACGCCACAGCTTTCAAGCTCCGTCAGCGAGGCCATGTAGGCGGCTTGCGGTGACCCAAAATGCTCCACCAGCTTGTGCGCGCCGCGTATCCCCAAGCCTTCCACGCGAGTTAGCGCCAACCAGAATTGGGTGTTCTCGTCGCTCAATTTCGTTTGTCCGTATAGCGGAGAGTCACTTGTTAACTCTGCGGTTTTTCTTTCTGGAAATCGGAAGTGCCGCAGACCAAAAGCCTAGTCTCTCCTATACGGTCATACCTCGCCACTAAAATCGCAGAACACAGCGTTTCCGCGCAAGAAGAAAAAATCTGTCACGCAGGCCCGGCGTGGGAACAACCGGGTCCGCTGGCCTGGCACGGTCTGCCGGCGGAGTGGAATGCCCCAAGGAAATGCCCTGACCCTTTCTGTCAAGACTCATTCTCGCTGCTGTCACCAACTGCCTTGGGTCTGTGGTCGGCACCTTGTGATTTCCGCCCGCCTTGCCTCGCGGGCCCATTGGGTTGACATTTGTTCAGAAGCTTCTATTGTTAAGGGGCAAAGCTCAACCATGGCAAGTCATCCAACCTTATCCTCAATCCGCGTCGCCTCGACCGGAGGGACACCATGAGACTTCTCGCACCGATTATGGCGCTGCTTGCGATCTGGCCAATTGTAGGTGTGCACGGGCAGGTTGCGAAGAAAACCCTTACGATCGACATGGTGGTCAACGAGGGAGCGCTGGTTTCCCCCGGGATTACCAGCGTTGCGTGGCACCCCAGCGGCAACCAAATCACCTACATTCGGACCCAGGGATCGGGGAAAGGCGCGGTCAAAACACTTCGCATTTACGATGTCGGCAGCAAAAGCGAGAACCTCCTTTTTGACCCCACAGGGCGGAAAGAGAAAATAGATCTTCCTTCTTACCAGTGGTCTCCTCAGGGGGATTGCCTCCTTCTCCAAGGTGAAAATGACCTTTGGCTACTCGAGATTAAGAGAGGCCAGCTCGGGCGTCTAACGAACGATCCGGAGGAAGAGGAGCTGCCAACCTTTTCTCCGACGGGAGACCGTGTGGCCTTTGTGAAAAAGAGTAACCTGTCAGTCCTGGATCTCAAAACCCGGAGCGCCAAGAAACTGACCACCGACGGCAACGAGACCGTCTTGAACGGCAAACTCGACTGGGTTTACGAGGAAGAGCTTGCTAACCGTTCCACGGGCCGAGCGTATGAATGGTCGCCCGACGGAAGAAGAATCGCCTTTCTGCGTCTTGATGATAGTCCCGTCCCCGAATATCCCATAACAGACTTTCTCTCGGTTCATGCGCAGGTGATTCGCCAGCGCTTTCCGCAGCCGGGAGACCCCAACCCAATTCCCTCGTTTCATGTTGTGTCAGTGGACGAAGGCGAAGCGCGAACCTACACCTTTCCCCTGGAATCCTCTCAGGTGGAGTACATCGCTCCCACGTTCTCCTGGACGCCCGACTCATCAACAGTTTCCTTCCTGACTTTAAACCGCGCTCAAAACGAATTGACCGTACACCTCTGGAATCCGGTGGGCGGAAGCGATCGCGAGCTATTGGTTGAGAAGGACCCCTATTGGATCAATTCGCTCGAGCCGCCGCGCTTCCTGGAAGACAGTCAACGCTTCCTGTGGCTCTCCGAGCGGGATGGCTGGCTCCACCTTCATCTTTACAGCCGAGACGGGAAACTTGAGAAACAGCTCACGCGGGGGAGTTGGATGATCGACCGCCCGTTCTCCGTCAATGTCCCGATGGTTGGGGTTGACGAGAAAGGCGGTTGGGTCTATTTCGTGGCCACGGAGAAGGATCCCCGCGAGCGGCACCTTTACCGCGTGGGCTTGGACGGTGGCAGCTTTGAGCGCCTCTCGCGGGAGGCGGGGACCCATACTCTCGGTCTCTCGCCGAACGGGCGGTTTCTCATCGACAACTTCTCGACGGCCGACGAGCCGCCGGAACCACGACTCCTTGGAGCAGAGGGCAATTTCGTTGCGTTGCTCGACAAGCCGGAGGACCATCTGGCTGAGTATGCGCTCGCCAGAACCGAATTCGTGGAGCTCAAAGCTGCCGATGGGGCCAGCCTCTATGCTCGCCTTGTCAAACCGGGCGACTTTGATCCGCGGAGGAAGTACCCGGTCATCATTGAGGTCTATGGAGGGCCGCACGGGCAGGTAGTGCAGAACAAGTGGGGGGTGACCAGCCTTCTCGATCAACTGCTTGCCCAGCAGGGGTACCTCGTTTGGTCTCTCGATAACCGTGGATCCTGGGGGAGAGGGCATGCCTGGGAAGCGGCCGTTTTCAAAGACCTGGGCCGGCGCGAGCTCGATGACCAACTGGCCGGGGTGGCGTATTTGAAGTCGCTCCCCTTTGTTGACTCTACACGGTTTGCTATTTGGGGCTGGTCCTACGGTGGCTATTTCACTCTTTATGCGCTGACTCACACCCCTGACGCCTTCCAATGTGGCGTTGCTGGGGCGCCGGTAACTGACTGGAAGTTGTACGACAGTATCTACACTGAGCGCTACATGCGGACGCCGCAGGAAAACCCCGACGGCTACAAGAACGCGTCGCCTCTGGAAGCCGCCGGCAAGCTCCGAGCCAAGCTGCTCTTGATCCATGGGACTGCTGACGACAACGTGCACATGCAAAACACCATCAATTTCATAAATGCTTTGGTCGAGTCTCGGAGGCCTTTCGAACTTTACGTGCAGCCTGGACAAAAGCACGGGTTTCGCGGCGAAGTTGTCCGGACCTATCTGTACGAACGGCTGCTGGAATTCTTCAGGGACTGTCGTTAGTGGTTTTGCCGCGCGGCAGTGCAGGATCATGGAGCCTTCCCTTTCCGAACTTTTCCGGGGGATTCGGGTGTGCCTGGAACGTCTCATACTCGGCAATTGGACCGTCCTCGCACCGCGCACGCGTCTGGGCAGCGCTGGCTTGCTGCAAGAAGTGCACTTGCCAGCTCCTTCGGGCCTTCCAAGGGCCGATACCCAATGTTGACAGCGAGGCGCGCTGCGATAGAATGCAACCTCACAGCCTAGCGGCTTGCCTATGCCTGCATTGAGAATTTCTGTTATTCAGTACCTCAACTCGGTGCCGCTGATCTGGGGAATGCTGCACGGTGAGCAACAGGGCAAGTATGAGCTGCAGTTCACCACGCCGGCTGGTTGTGCGGACGCTGTTCGGCAACGGAAAGCAGATGTCGGCATCATCCCCTCCATCGAGTATCAGCGGATGGACCGGCTCCAGATCATCTCTGGCATCTCCATCGCTGCCAAAGAGGAGGTCAAGAGTGTTCTCCTTTTGAGCAAGCTGCCCATCGCTAAGGTCCAAAGCGTGGCGGTGGACAACTCCTCGCGAACCTCTGCGGCACTGCTTCGTCTCCTGATGCGGAAGTTTTACTCGCGCTGGATAAGCGTCATCCCTTCCGCGCCCAGACCCGAGCAGATGTTAAGGCGTGCGGACGCGGCCCTGATCATCGGTGACCCTGCGCTCACTTATGAAGGCCAGGTGCCCGAGATTTACGACCTCGCCGCAGAGTGGAAGAAATTCACCGGGCTGCCGTTTGTCTTCGCGTTCTGGGCTGGCCACGAGGACCTGAACCTCTCCAAACACCACTCGGACTTTGAGCTTTCCCGGGATTTTGGCCTCGCCCATGTGGATGACGTTGCCGCTGAGTATGCCCCCAAGCTCAACATGAAGGTCCCCGGGGTGAAGGTTTACTTGACGAAGCATATCGATTACTCTCTGGATGAGGAGAACCGCAAGGGGTTGCGTCTCTTCTACAAACTGGCGCGCGAGGCAGGAATCATCCCCGTAGAAAAGGAGCTGTACTTCGCCTGAAGGGTGGTGGGACGCCTGCGCCAGGGGGTCTGCGGACTGCCACATCCTTGCGGTGAAGACTCTTCCCCATGGGTTTGAGTACCTCCCAAGCTCTCGACATGTTGCGGTCCGACGACTTGATCGGCGTCGGTATGGAGGCCGATGCGCTTCGCAAGCGGCTCCATCCGGAAAACGTCGTGACCTACATCGTGGACCGCAACATCAATTACACTAATTTCTGCACCGAATACTGCTCGTTCTGCGCCTTCTATCGCCCCCTGGGTTCGCCAGAGGGCTATATCCAACCGCTCGAGTCGATCTTCCAGAAAATCGAGGAAACCCTGATGCTCGGCGGCACAGGTATCTTGATGCAGGGAGGGCTTCACCCCGACCTCAAGATCGATTATTACGAGAACCTCCTTTCCAGCATCAAGCAGCGGTACCCCCAACTTCACCTCCACTGCTTCTCGGCTCCAGAGGTTTTGAACATCGCGGAGGTTTCTGGCTTGACTTTGCGCGACACGATCGCGCGCCTCATGGACGCGGGGTTGGATTCCATCCCCGGCGGAGGCGCGGAAATCCTGGACGACGAGGTGCGCCATCGCATCGCGCGCCTGAAGTGCAATACGGAAGAGTGGCTCTTGGTGCATCGCACCGGGCACCAACTCGGCTTGCGCACCACGGCGACCATGATGTTCGGCTGTGGGGAAACCCTCCAGCACCGCGTTAATCATTTGGAACGCATCCGGCAACTGCAGGAAGAGACCGGTGGCTTCACGGCCTTTATCCCCTGGATTTTCCAGCGTGAGAATACATCGCTCGGGAACTTCGTGAAGGAAGAAGCCACCGCCGTGGATTATCTGAAGACTCTCGCTATCTCGCGCCTTTTCCTGGACAGCATCCCGAACATCCAGGCTTCCTGGCTGACTCCCGGCCACAAGATCTGCCAGATCGCCCTGGGCTTTGGCGGAAACGACGTGGGCAGCATTCTGATCGAGGAGAATGTCGTGCGCGCTGCCGGCGTCACCCGAACCTCGACCGAAGAGGAACTCCGACGCATCATCTCTGACGCCGGCTTCCGCCCTGTCAAGCGCGATACCCTCTACCGCACCTACTTTCTGAACTGAAGGTATCGAGTCCCCGCCTCGGCTCCCGGAGAGTATCCCCATTGGTGTCGTACCAGCTATCACATACCTAAGCGTGGCAGGAGGACTGGGTGGTGTCTGTACGTTAGCGCGTTGTTCGGCGAACCGCATGATTTGCCCAGCCTGCGGAGCAATTGTTAAATATCTGGTTATCTTACTATTGACAAATAACCCATCAAGCGAGATAGTTCGCTTGCCAGAATCCGAAGACTGATTCCCTCTTGCCTAGACGGTGAAGCTCTTGTGGCGACGAGCAAAGGAGCTTCTTGGATGCAGGCCACGTGACACGTTGGACCTTACCAGCCGCTATTAGTTTCGTTTTCTTCCCTTCAACATTCCTCTGTGCACAGGGGAATGCGCGGCTCACTGCAACAACGGGAGGCGGCGCGCCTTTTCTGGGGGTTCGGCCTTTGTCGAGCGCGGGCTGGCACGGTCCGCATCTACCCAACGGTTTAGATTTGCCAGGCTCCCACGAGCTGGCCACCCCCAACCAGAGAACCAGGGCTCGGCTTATCGATTTGTACGGCAAACTACCCCTCGGCTTCGAACTTGTCGGGGCCCAACCTGACTCACCGGCGAGGTTCCTTTCCCGGGGCCGCGGCTATAGCCTGCTCTTGGCACCGGCCGAGGTTGTGTTGGCATTCCGGAAGGCGACACCCGATCGAAACTCGCGCCTCGAAACTCGAAAAACGAAATTCGAGGCTGGCCACTTGATCAAAGACCGAACCCGGAATCCCGAATCCCGACCCCCCACTGTTGTTCACATGATCCTGGTTGGTGCCAATCCGGCACCGGAAGTGAGGGGGCTTGACGGGCTGCCCGGCCGCAGCAATTACTTTATCGGGAAAGACCCGAAGAAGTGGCGCACCAATATCCCAAACTACGCGCGGGTGTTTTACAAGGATATGTACCCCGGCGTAGACGTGGTTTACTACGGTAATCAGGGCGAACTGGAATACGATTTCGTTCTCGCGCCCGGGGCCAATCCGGATCTGATCACCCTAAGTTTCGAGGGTGCACGCAGGCTCAGGATTGACTCCCACGGGGACTTGGCTCTCGAAACCGAAAGCGGCGACATTCGCCTGCGGAAGCCACGCCCTTATCAGGAGGTGAATGGGAGGAAACGCTTCCTCTCAGGTCATTACACCTTCAAGCGCCCAGGCCAAGTGGGCCTTCAGGTGGACGCACACGATCCCAATGAACGGCTGGTCATCGACCCTGTGCTTAGCTATTCCACTTTCTTGGGCGGTGACGGATTCGACTACGGCTACGGGATCGCGGTTGACTCCGCAGGCAGCGCATATGTCACGGGCTACTCCAATTCTGCTGCCTTCCCCTTGGCGAGTCCTGTCCAAGCTAATCCTGGTGGCGGAAGCTGCCTGGATGTTTACCCCTGCTACGACGTTTTTGTGGCGAAGCTCAATCCCACGGGCACAGCACTGGTTTACTCCACCTACCTCGGCGGCAGCGGAGAGGATTATGGGCTCAACATCGCCGTCGGCCCTTCTGGAAGCGCCTATATGACGGGGTACACCAATTCGCCTGACTTCCCGACTGTTAATCCTGCTCAGGCCGTGCGTGGAGGGAACACCTGCGGGGTCATACCGAATACCTATCCCTGCTTCGACGCCTTCGTGGCAGAGCTGAGTCCTACGGGCTCGGCGCTGGTTTACAGCACTTATCTCGGCGGCACGGCCGACGATTACGGTCTGGGGATTGCCGTGGACCCTTCCGGCAGCGGCTACGTCGCCGGTTTCACTTCCTCCACCGACTTCCCCACCACCGCAGGATCCTTTGAGAGCAACTACGGCGGCGGCCCTTATGACGCCTTCATAGCCAAGCTCACTTCACAGGGTTCCGCGCTTGCGTACTCCACGTACCTTGGGGGGAGCAATGAGGACGTTGGTCATGGGGTCGCGGTAGACCCTTTGGGTAACGCCTACGTCGCGGGCTCCACAAACTCCACTGACTTTCCTACTGCAAGCCCCGTTCAGCCAGCAAACGGCGGGGGGGCCTGCGGCGGCGGTACCGCCGCCTGCTTTGACGCCTTTGTGACGAAGCTCAACGCGGAAGGGTCAGCTCTTGGTTACTCCACGTACCTCGGCGGGACCAGCGGGGACTACGGCTACGCCATTGCTCTGGATGCCTTGGGGGAGGCCTGTGTGACCGGTTATACGGCCTCTTCAGACTTCCCTACGACCCCGGGGGCGTTCCAGATGGCGAATGCTGGCTCCTACGATGCCTTCGCAGCCAAGCTCAATGCGGCTGGCTCCCAACTCATCTATTCCACCTACCTCGGCGGGGCCGGACCGGAGGTAGGGTACGACATCGCCGTCGACTCGTTAGGGAGCGCCTACGTCACTGGTTACGTGTACGGGGCGGGCTTGCCCACAGCGAGTCCCCTGCAAGCCGCTAACGCCGGTTTCTATGATGTCTTTGTGACCAAGCTGAATCCAACGGGAGCTGTCCTGATCTTCTCCACATACTTAGGCGGTACCGGCAACGAGGAAGGCAAAGGCATCGCCCTGGACCTAACCGGCAATGCCTACGTGACCGGCGGAACCTTCTCCACTGACTTCCCCTCAACCGGCGGGGCTTTCCAACCTTCTTACCGCGGGGGTGCCTTCGACACCTTCGTGACCAAGCTAGCTAATCTTGCCTTTCCTGTCCTGACTCTTTCCGCGAGGAGTCTCATTTTCCCCGACCAGCCTGTCGGCACTTCCAGCCCCACACAAACGGTTACCGTGACCAACAACGGCGACGCGCCCCTGAACATCGCGAGTATCGTCGCGAGCGGTGACTTCGCTGTGGCCGACGCCTGCGGGCAGAATGTTGCGCCGATGGCCGAATGCAAAATCACCGTCGCGTTCGCGCCCACGGCTGGCGGGACCAGAACTGGTGCCATCACCATTGCTCACGACGCTCGCGACAGCCCGCACGTGATAAGCCTGACCGGCACGGGGATTTCCAGCCCCGCTGTAAGCTTATCCAGCACCAGCCTTTCTTTTGGAGACCAACTTGTCGGAACGACCAGCACCGTCGCGACGGTGACGCTGACCAATAACGGCGACGCAATCCTGATGCTCACTAGCATTATTGCCAGCGGCGACTTCGCTCTGAACCATGACTGTGGTGGTTCCGTTTCTGCTGGAGGGTCGTGCACGATCAGTGTCAACTTCACACCGCGGACGACGGGAGCAAGCGCGGGGACGGTCACCATCACGCATAATGCTCCTGGCAGTCCGCATGTAGTGAATCTCACCGGAACGGGGGTCGCTACGGCGGTGACGCTCTCGACCACAGCCCTCTCGTTCGGCAATCAGCTCGTGGAAACGACAAGTGCGCCGCAGACAGTGACGCTCACCAACAGCGGCACGGCGGGACTTAGCATTGCGAGCATCGTGGCCAGTGGGGACTTCGCGGAGAGTCATACCTGCGGGACGAGCCTGGTGGCTGGTGCTGACTGCGCAATCAATGTGACGTTCACACCGACCCTGACAGGAGAAAGGACCGGAGCAATTACGCTCACCGACGACGCCCCTGGCAGTCCGCATTTGATTGCTCTTTCCGGAACAGGCGTGGTTGGGTACTCGCTGTCGGCCAATGGCGATTCGGTTAGCGTCACGAAGGGTACTGATGCGGCGAGTTTCACCATCTCCGCTTCGAGCCACTACGGATTTTCCGGGAACATCAGCCTCGCCTGTTCCGGCGCCGAGCCGGCCACATGTGTGTTCAATCCGAGCTCCATTACGCCGGGCCAGAGCAGCACGCTGACCGTCAGTGGCCTTTTAGCCCTGGCTGCCGACACCTTGCATTTCGCTGTGAATGGAATCAGTGGAGTCCAGAACGCCGCGACATCCCTGGTCGTCTTCGTCACCGACTTCTCAATCTCCGCATCGCCGACCAAGGCGACGGTGGCGGCGGGGCAGTCGGCAGAATTCACGATCACTGTGACGCCATCCAATGGCTTCAACCAGGGGATCGAACTGAGTTGCAGCGGCGCGCCATCAGCAACGAGCTGCTCCGTTGTGCCTTCCTCGCTCACTCTGAATGGCGTAAGCGCTTCGACGGCGAAGCTTACGCTGAAGACCACGGCGCGTTCGGCGGGAATACTCAGATCAGGACCGCCATTGCTCTTACCGCTCACGACCGGGCTGAGAGGACCGCTTTGGTTACTCTGGTTTCTCTTCGTGATTCTGTTTGCCAGCTTGAAAATGCGCGGCCGGCAGCATGCTTGTGGAGCACTGGCGAGTTTCGCCACCTTTTTGTTCCTGGTGTTGCTGTGGTCTGCTTGCGGTGGTGGTGGGGGAAGGGGAGGCACTCCCCCGGCTGCGCCCGTAGGGACTCCGGCGGGCTCGTATACGATTACCGTTGCTGGCAAGTTGGCGGGCACGACGGGCGGAAGTTCCGCCGCCTTAAGCCACAGCACGACGCTGGCATTGACGGTGAAATAGTTGCCGAGGCTGCGGGTGGGTTAGCCAAATATCCCCAAGCAGGCACGGACGCCGCTTTCAGTCAGGCCGGGTCAGCGGCCTCGGCCGCAGCATTTCTTGTACTTCTTTCCGCTTCCACAGGTGCAAGGGTCATTCCGCCCAGGTTCGTGGTTCCGGGGTGTCACTGAATCCTGTTGTCGCGCCCAAGCCATTACGTTGGCGGGAGCCCTACCGTGGCGCAGTTCCGAGGCCATGAACTGCATGTAGGGGTCAATGTGGCGGAAGAACATCTTGTAGCTGGAACATAGGTAGTTGAGCCCTGCTTCTCCGTCGGGGGTCCGCATGAAGCGTCGCTTGGGACACTCGCCGTTGCAGGCGAACCGCACCTCGCATTCCCGGCAGTAGCGTGGGAGCTTCTGGCGCTTGTCCAGCCCGAACAAATGTTGCTGAGGCGAGTTCACCAAGATTTCCAGAGGAGTTTCCAGGATGTTGCCCAGCTTGTTCTCGGGATAAACGAAATGGTCGCACGAATACAGGTCGCCGTTGTGTTCGATCGCCAGGGCCGCCCCACAGGTTTCACGGAACACACAGAGGCTCGGCTCCTTCCCCAGCCAGCTTGCCAAGGCAACGTCAAAGATTTGCACGAAGTATCGGCCTACGTCGTGGCGAACCCATTCGTCGAAGATGGCGCATAAGAACTTTCCATATTGCAGCAGCTCTACGGACCACTCGGTAACTTTGGCGGACTGCTTGAATGCAGGGGAAACCAGAGCCAGACCGTCAGGCCCGGGCGCCTCGGCAACCCGCTCCACAATGGGAATGAACTGCATGAAGCCGCTACCGGCGTCCTTCAGAAAACGGTAAACCTCCAACGGATGCGAGGCGTTACCCTTATGGACATCTGTAAGGGTGTTGAACTCCACGCCGTGCTTTTTCAGGTAGCCGATTCCCCTCATCACCCGATCAAAAGTGGGCTGCCCACCCTTGTCCACGCGATATCGGTCGTGAAGGGCACGCGGACCATCAACAGTAACTCCCACCAAGAACTTGTTCTCCGCCAGGAATTGACACCACTGGTCATCCAGCGAGACCCCGTTGGTCTGGAAGGCATTATCAATCCGCCGTCCATTAGCATGCTTCCCTTGGATCTTCACCAGGTTGCGGAAATACCCGACACCCAGAAGGGTGGGTTCGCCCCCCTGCCACGTGAAGGTGACGACGGGTGCCTCCTGGGCCGCAACGTGCTGGCGGATGTACGATTCCAGCACCTTATCCGACATGGCCCAGTTGGACTCCTGGGGGTAAAGCCTCTCTTTTTCCAGGTAGAAGCAGTAGGTGCAATTCAAATTGCAGATGGGTCCTAGCGGCTTGGTAACGATGTCGAAACTGAGCAAGCGACGCTGGATCGGGTCCTGCATGCTCTTCCTGCCGGGCTATTGCGAGCGCAGACTAGTCCCCACAACTCCCTTCTGGATGCCGCGCTAGCCGAGCGGAAACTCACGTAACGAAAAGGAGATCACAATTTCTCGCAACTATCGGCGATCGGCAAACGAAGCACGCCTTGATCCACCGACTTTCTTCTTCCCGGCCGTGGTGGGTCTTAGCTGGTCACTGAAGAAGTGGGCGAGACCGTCATCCTGAGGAGCCGGAGGCGACGAAGGATCTCGTAAGAGCAGTTGAAGGTTGAAAGTTAAGGGTCGAATGCCAAGGGCTTTCCCATTCAACTTTTGACCTTCGACTTTCGACTATTCCCCGCGAGATTCTTCGCTTCGCTCAGAATGACAACCAAAGGGCTTCGCGCGGAACGACATTGGCGAAGCCTTCTTCAACAGCCTGTTAGGTCCCAACCCATCGCGGCGGGCGAGGCTAGAGACTCGCTCGCGGAAGTATGCCCTCGCTTCCATCCACGACAGCCTCTGGCGAAATCGACCCCCTTTACACGCACGTTTACTTTTCCCTTAGCTTATGGTAATTATGCGCGCTCCGGCAGGTTACCATGCATCTCCAGTTTGTCGATTACCTCATCATCGTTATTTACTTCGGGTTTGTGTTGGGAATCGGCTTCGCCTTGCGCGGCCGGATGAAAACCAGCGAGGACTTCTTCCTTTCAGGGCGTTCGATCCCAGGCTGGATCACAGGGTTGGCATTCATGTCGGCGAACCTTGGCGCGCTGGAAGTTATGGGCCACGCCGCCAACGCTGCGAAGTACGGTATGTTCGTCAACCATTTCTACTGGCTGGCGGCCATGCCCGCCATGTGCTTCGTGGGCGTCTTCATGATGCCGTTCTATTACGGCAGCAAGGTGCGGAGTGTTCCTGAGTATCTCCGGAAGCGCTACGACGAGAAGACGCGGACGCTCAATGCCTTTTCGTTTGCCCTCATGACGCTGCTTGTCTCGGGCATCGACCTCTACGCCATGGCGATCCTCTTTCAGCGCCTGCTGAACTGGCCTTTCGTCTGGAGCGTGGTGGTGTCTGCCGTGGTCGTGATGATCTATATCTACCTCGGCGGGCTGACTTCCTCGATTTATAACGAGGTCCTGCAATTCTTCCTGATCGTCTTCGGGTTCCTGCCGCTGGCGATCCTGGGATTGAAGGCTGTGGGCGGATTTACGGGCCTCCAAGCCAAGCTGGCCGCGCTGCCCAATCCCGGGTACGGGCACACCTGGGCGAACATCTGGCACGCCACTCAGAACCCCATGGGCATCAACTGGTTTGGGACCATCTTCGGCTTGGGCTTTGTGCTCTCGTTCGGCTACTGGTGCACGGATTTCCTGGTGATCCAGCGCGGCCTCGCTGCCAAAGACATGCCCTCGGCCCAGCGGACGCCGCTCATCGCTGCCATTCCCAAGATGTTCTTCCCGCTCATGATCATCCTGCCCGGTTTGGTGGCCATTGCGCTTGATCCGACGACCAAAGAGCTGATGGGTGGCCGGTACGATAACGCCCTGCCCGCCCTGCTCGGCAAGCTTTATCCTTCGGGCCTGTTGGGAATCGGGCTGACGGCGCTGCTGGCCAGTTTCATGTCGGGCATGGCGGGCAACGTCACCGCCTTCAATACCGTCTGGACCTTTGACATCTACCAGACCCACGTCAACCCCGGCAAACCCGACGGCCATTATCTGAAGATGGGGAAGTTCGCGACGGTGTTTGCGGTCGTGGTGGGCATCGCCACGGCTTTCATCGTCCTGAGGTTCAACAACCTCATGGACTACCTCCAGCTCCTGTTCGCGTTTTTCAATGCGCCCCTGTTCGCCACGTTCTTGTTGGGAATGTTCTGGAAACGCACCAGCGCCCACTCCGGCTTCTGGGGATTGCTTTCAGGGATGCTGGCGGCCGCAGCCCACTACACGCTCTACCACTTCAAGGTCATCAGCTTTCCCAGTGACATGGCGGCGAACTTCTATCAAGCTATCTGGGCTTTCGTGGTCTGCTTTGTGGTCACCGTCGTGGTGACCCTATTTACCGAGCCGCGGAAAGAAGAGGAACTGGTCGGCTTGGTGTACTCGCTGACTCCGAAACCCCGGAACCAGGATCTTCCCTGGTACGAGCGGCCGGGGATCCTGGCCGTCGGCATCTTGGCGGTCTGCGTGGTTCTGAATATCATCTTCTGGTAGTAACTATGGGCTTGGACATTCGCTTCCCGATCGGAATCATTTTCACTGTCTACGGTGCCATCCTCATTATCTTCGGCCTCGTCACCAACCCGGAGATCTTCAAGAGTTCGCTAGGCGTGAACATTGACGTCTGGTGGGGGGTGGCGATGCTGGTCTTCGGACTGATCATGGGGGCACTGGCACTCCGGGCGTCGCGGCATAGTCGGACATGACGGAGCTCCGCTGGAATCCTACGGTTCGAGAGTGGGTTTCGACGGCGTCCCACCGCCAGGATCGCCCCCTCCTGCCTGAGGCCTGGTGCCCCTTCTGCCCAGATTCGGGGCGCGTCCCCAAGGACTACGACGTCTACATCTATCCCAACGATTTCCCGGCCTTCTCCATCCCTGCGCCTGACCCCGCCATTGCGGGTGACGATTTCTATAGGGTCAGCCGTTCCCACGGCAGGTGTGACGTGGTCCTCTATCACCCGGACCACAACACCTCCTTGCCCGAACTCCCGCTTGACCACCTTGTCAAGCTGGTGCGGCTCTGGCGCAGGAGGTTCACAGAACTCAAGGCCACGCCGGGTATTCGCTACGTTTTGATATTCGAAAACAAAGGCGCCGTGATTGGGGTGACGATGCCCCATCCCCACGGGCAGATCTACGCCTTTCCCTTCATTCCGCCACGGCTCAAGATGGAACTGGCCGCTGCCCAGGCTCACCAGCGGGCCCGCAAGCGATGCCTGTTCTGCGACATCCTGAAGAAGGAGCGCCATGATGGGCGTCGCATCATCGCCGAGAACAGAAGCTTCAGCGCCTTTATCCCCTTCTACGCGCGCTGGCCCTATGAGGTCCACATCTTCGCGCGTCGACACGTAAGTGCTCTGGACGAGTTCAAGCCTGCGGAAGAGCGCGGGCTGGCGGAAATCCTGAAACGGGTCACGCAGAAATATGACAACCTCTTTCAGATGTCATTCCCTTACATGATGCTGCTGCACCAGGCGCCGACGAGGGGGAAGTTCCCGCATTTTCATTTTCACATTGAGTTTTATCCTCCCCACCGGAGCAGGGACAAACTGAAATACCTCGCCAGTGTGGAGAGCGGCTCAGGAACCTTCCTGAATGACTCCTTAGCGGAAGAGAAGGCGGCAGAGCTTCGCAAGGTCCCGCCTCTCCAAAGCACGGATCTTCCTTGAGACTACTCGCCGCAGGAGGGTCTGGTGATCGGCCCATTCCTGCCTTAGGCCGTTGGTAGCTGCTGCGACCTCTCGTCGCGCGTTCATTTGCTTTCGTATGCGCCCCACCTTCGTTGACTATGCCATCATCCGGATTTACTTCATTTTTGTGCTCGGGGTGGGCTTTGCGCGGCGCGGTCGGATGAAGACCAGCGAGGATTTCTTCCTCTCCGGCCGCTCGGTCCCGGGCTGGATTACCGGTTTGGCCTTCATGTCGGCGAACCTCGGTGCCCTCGAGGTGATGGGCCATGCTGCCAATGCCGCCAAGTACGGCATGCTGGTGAACCACTTCTACTGGCTGGCCATGCCGGCAATGTGTTTCCTGGGCGTTTTCATGATGCCGTTCTATTACGGCAGCAAAGTCAGAAGCGTTCCGGAGTATCTGCGCCTGCGCTATGACGAGAAGACTCGAACGCTGAACGCGCTCTCCTTTGGGGTGATGACCCTGCTGGTTTCCGGCATCGACCTCTACGCCATGGCGATCCTGTTCCAGCGTCTGCTGAATTGGCCTTTTTGGGCGAGCGTCATGGTGTCAGCCGGGGTGGTGATGATCTATATCTGCCTGGGTGGGCTGACATCTTCGATTTACAACGAGGTACTGCAATTCTTCCTCATCGTATTTGGCTTTCTCCCGCTGGCGATCCTGGGGCTGAAGGCCGCAGGTGGGTTTGCGGGCCTCGCCGCTAAGTTGCCATCTGGCTATGCTCACACCTGGGCGAACCTCGGGCACGCGACTGAGAACGCCATGGGCATCAACTGGTTTAGCACGATCTTTGGCCTGGGCTTTGTTCTGGCGTTTGGGTACTGGTGCACCGATTTCCTAGTAGTGCAGCGAGCGCTGGCGGCAAAAGATATGGCGGCTGCTCAGCGGACGCCGCTGATTGCGGCGATTCCTAAGATGTTCTTTCCCTTACTCATTGTCCTGCCGGGTCTGGTCGTGATTGCCCTTGATCCTACTTCGCAGCAACTGCTCGGTGGTCGCTATGACAATGCGCTGCCCGTGCTGCTGAGTAGGTTCTATCCCTCGGGTCTTCTGGGGATCGGTCTGACGGCTTTACTCGCCAGTTTCATGTCGGGTATGGCGGGCACGGCGCCATTTGGGCTTTCGTCTCTTGCTTCCTGGTGACGGTGGTCGTGAGCCTCTTCACTGAGGCAAGGAAGGAGGCGGATCTCGTGGGTTTGGTTTATGCTTTGACGCCTGTCCCCAAGAACGCGCACCTCCGCTGGTGCGAGCGACCCGGGGTATTGGCGATAGGGATACTGTTACTCTGCGCGGTTCTCAACATCATCTTCTGGTAGGGAGCGCGAGGAGATTGCTTGGCCAATCTGGGCGGCCCATGCGGGGCAGCCGGTTTGCGCCGCAACTTTTCTTCCTGATTGTTGCCAGGAAAACTGTATATTATCTGCGCGTCACAGCCAGCTTGCTGGATCAGCAGGAAGGGGCTAAAGTTCGCGACCGGCACGGAGACAGATGCGTGGACTCCTGCGAATCCTGCGAGCGTGAAAGGGAAAGGGGGACGACCTCACCTTCCCACTGAGCGAAGCCGACATTTCTCGACGAATCTCAGGAGGTCGCGGTGCTAGAAGAGACTTTCCGCACGATTTTCGGCTCCTCGCCCGAGGTGGTCGTGCGGGCCCCGGGACGGGTTAACCTGATCGGCGAGCATACCGATTACAACGATGGTTTTGTCCTGCCCGTAGCCATCGACCGCTGCATCGAGTTCGCTGGCCGCCAGCGCGCAGACCGGCGGGTGCGAGCCCACTCGGTCGATTTCCAGTACAGCGTCGAGTTCAGCCTCGACGACATCCAGAAAGACCCGAAGCACACCTGGAGCAACTATCTGCGCGGAGTCTCCAAATTCCTTGAGGAAGATGGCCACCGGCTATCGGGTGCGGACGTGGTGTTCGGCGGCAATGTTCCCCGCGAGGCCGGCCTGAGTTCTTCCGCCGCCGTGGAAGTGGCCGCCGCCGTTTTCTGGATGAAGCTCCTGAAGCTGGAACTCGATCCTGTTTACGTTGTCAAGTTGTCGCGCCGGGCTGAAAACCAGTTTGTTGGTGTGCCCTGTGGCATCATGGATCAGTTCATCTCCGCGCTTGGCCGGCAGGACCACGCGCTATTCCTCGATTGTCGCGACCTTACGTATCGTCACGTCCCGCTTCGGAACGACGTCAAGATCGTGGTGTGTGATACCGGCGTCAAACGCGCTCTGGCACGGTCGGAATACGAAGTCCGGTTGAAGCAGTGCCGGCAGGCGGTGGCCCAGATTGCCACCACTGGGTTGGCGGTGAAATCGCTTCGCGATGTGGAGCTGGCAGACCTCGAGACAGCTCGGGGAGCGCTTAGTGAGCTCTTACTCCGCCGCGCGCGCCATGTCGTTTCGGAAAACCAACGCACCCTGGAAGCCGTCAAGGTCCTGGGAGAGGGCGATCTGGAGCGCTTCGGCGAGCTCATGAACGCCTCGCACGAGAGCCTGCGCGACGACTACGAGGTCAGCTCCAAAGAGCTGGATGTTCTGGTGGAACTCGCCTGGAAACAGCCCGGCGTGCTGGGAGCGCGCATGACCGGTGCGGGCTTCGGCGGGTGCACCGTGAACCTTGTCCGCGCTAACGCCGCCGAGGCCTTCGCAGAGGCTATCCGCAAGGGTTACCAGCAGGTGCTGGGCTTGAAGGCCGAGGTCTATATCTGTCAAGCCGCGAATGGCGCGCTGGCAGCTGGCTAGCGAGTGCGTCCCAGCCTTCCCACTTTCCCCACGATTCACACGGTTCCTGGATATGTGGACATTGTGTCCGATGCGAGCTATAGTGTCGGTGCCCCGCTGATTGTGCCCTTCCGAAGGGCTGGCGATGAGGGACCGACCTCGCTGAGATTTGCTCTAGAGGAGCCAAGCCTACCCGTGACGTCCCACCTGACGCGATCCCCCACGGATGTGGTGAAGAGGTCCCGCCTCTGGGAGCCACGCCAGCGACTCCACAGTCCTTCTGCGCCGTTGAAAGATGCGTAATCCGGCAGGGGTAGCCCAAACTCGCTTTTGAAGTCTGCGGCTTTTTCTGTGCCACAGGAGAATGCACAATCCCGCACAAGGTAGCGGCCCGCCAAAGGCCCGGAGGGCTCGGCCTAGCCACGGCTCGGCCTCCCCAAAAACCCATAAGCCTCCTAAGGAGTTTCCTAGCAGCGCTGGTTGACATACAAACCACGGTTGGTTCGTTCGTTGAACCCGCCGTCGGTTCGCCACCCTGGGTAGGGGAGCACCGGAAATTGCCCCGACCAGTCGGGACGGTGCTCCCGCATACAAGAAGAAACGGGAGGGCCACCAAGGCCCTCCCCTACAACTCAAAAAGAGCTCACGGTTGGAAAGGCCCCAATCGTGGCCACCAACTACCGCATCGCGCGGATCACTCTTCCCCCTCCCAGGCAGCCAATTGGCCGCTTTCATCTCTCACCAGCAGGGAGCGTTCTGGGTTGTATCGGTCGCCGGCCCAGCGCAAGGGGTTGGTACAACAGATTCCCTGATTTTGTCCAATTCGGCGGCGTCGCGGATGATGTGTTCGTAGTAGTTTCGCTGCCACAACGCTTTTCCCGTGCGGGACAGCAAGGCGTTCACCGCAATGGCCGTGGTTGATTTGAAGGCCCGTAGGATGTCGGCCAACGCCCATCGTTTGGTAGGGGCGCTGCTTGCTGCGCCCTTGGATTCCTGTGATTCGGGCAGGGCAAGCCCTGCCCCTACAATCCATCCACCGACGCTTGTCGGGGCAATTCACGAATTCCCCTCACGGCCTGCTGCTGAACGTGGGGGCGCTGCGCGCTGTCGCCTCGGCCGACGCCGCGAAGTGGTGGCGATCTGAGTGGTCGGGCCTTGAACCTGCCGTGCGCTGCGAGACCTACACGGTGCCGCGCTGAGCCCCCGTTCCGGAGCGCCGCATTGGCAAGTAAGCACCCCTGTGGTGCTCCCGATTTTCTGCCAGGACCCGGCGGACTCTCAGAGGCGGGCTTCTGCGGGCAGGGGGGAATCTGCGAAAGCCGCAAGAGGTTGCGCGAGGTCGTGGCGGGTGGCAACCCTGCGCGTTTCAAGCCCCTAATGGGCACGCATTGCAGGACGCCAGCGGGTGTGGAAACACGCAGGATTATGACACACAGCGCAATCAGTCCAGGCGTACCGCATCAAAGTTTCGCACCGCGTGCCAGAAGGGTGCTTACGGTGGAATCCCCGAACCTAAGCGGACCGCATTCGGCATCTCACGCTTGCCGAAAACGCATCCTTCCGGATCACTTTCCGGGAAGCCGACTAGAACGAAGCCGCTGGTGCGGCGGACGCTTCGCGTATTCCACCTTGTGAATCGGTGAGCTAACGAGCGGGTAGCCACGCTCAGTGCTTTTCTGACCGTGGGTACTTGGAGGCATTCGGCGGTGGTGCTAATCTGAAGGCGTGTCACGCGTTCATCGCCTACGCTTGGCGGATCGCATCTTCTTTGTCAGCGTTAACCTTCGGCCAAGGATCAGACGATTCGTTGATTCCGAATACCCGCTGCTCATCAACGTGCTGGAGGCGTCGCGCCGACGGCTGGGGTTTCTGCTCTGCGGCTATGTTCTGACGCCCGACCACTGGCAGGCCCTGATCTGGCCGCAGTATCCCTTGCTGATTTGGCAAGTGCTCCATGACGTCAAGAAGATCACGACCTTGAGGTTTCATGCCCGGCGAGGCAGCAGCGGACCGTTTTGGCAACACCGGTTTTGGGATCGCTTTGTGCGCCATGAACGGGAGTTCAAGGAGCGGCTGGAATACATGCACATAAACCCGGTGCGGAAAGGGCTGGTGCAGAGACCCGAAGATTGGCGATGGTCGAGTTACAATAACTTTGCTCTGGACAAGGCGACGGTGGCCGCCTGCCCGATTCAGATTGACTACCTGCGGTTGCCGCTGGGGTATCGGGGGTGAGAAAAGCCAACGGCCGGACTGGTCGCCGCGGCGACACCGTGGCTAGTGTCGCGTAACCGAAAAAAGTGAAACACCGCCGGTGCTGTCATCCTGAGCGTCAGCGAAGGATCTCCTTTTTAAGCCGCTGGATCCAAGCCAGATGCTTCGCTCCGCGATGCTCCGCTCAGCATGACAGGTTCGGCTTGTGTGTGTCACGTATTTCGCTTACGCGACACTAGCCGCTGTTTCCAGAAGATAGATGACTGCGGTGGATATCACACGCCGTCTCATTGGAACTTCTGCAATCCTTAAAGACGCGCCAGATGCGGTCGGTGTTGACCTCAATGGCATCATTCGCCGCCTCATTTTATTCGATACATACATCCTGAAGACAGTTCGATTGCGGGAGTTCCCGTCCCTGATTGCAGAGGTCGGCTTTGACGAAACAATGCAACTGCTGAAATCCACTGCATTTGAGATTGAGTGCGAATGTGCGCAAATAGGGCAGACGGGGCAAACTGGGATTCTGGAATCCCGTGCAATAAAGGGGGTTCTTCCTCCGCTCTCATATACCTTGTCTGGTCTCGACGCTGCTGACCACGAAAAGTACGTTCACGATTGCCTGCAACCCCTGCACCTGATACACGGCCTAACGCACAAGCAGGTAGTCAGGTTGAAGCGGGCGATTGTAGACAAGATGGTGCGCCTGCCGCAGGGGTTCGCAAGCAGGATATCCGCCCAAGCCACAGCGGACGTTCTGAAGAAACAGGATTTGGTAAAGAAATCAGTTGCGATTGCAGCCCGGAGAATCCTCGGTGTTGAACCGCTTAATTTTGAGCTTTCCGTCCACGAGATCGATTCTGAGGATTTCCACGTCGAGACAGATTTGGCAAAACGATTTGGAATCGACGTTGAGACCAGGCACAAAGTTGTCGAACAGGGGTTATTAGGTGTGGCAGGACTATCAAGCCGATTCGCAGAAATGGAAGCCTACTCAGCGTTGAGCGGTTTTATCGACGACGACCTGCCGCTCGTTTACGAGCTTTTGGATTTCCTTGTTCATAGCATCTCACCGGAGACGAAGGAGCGGCAGTTCCGTCGTGTGCTAGAAATTGCCGGGTTTCCCGACGTCGCGCCAGCGGTATCTGGTAAGCGCGTGAATATCGCACGGCTGCTTGAAATACGCGAGTCGGATGAGTGCCGCGAATTCCGCCAATGGCTGCCGACCATCGAGACGATCTCGGACACCGAAATACAAGAGCGGCTCGACAGTCTTCGTGCAAAGCTTGGCAACGCAACGCAAACTGGAGTCGGCAAGGCACTTCGGTTTCTGGTGACCAGTGGAATCGGTATCATTCCAGTGGCCGGCCAGATTGCAGGTCTCGTAGCTGGGGCTGTAGACACGTTCGTGCTAGAGAAGCTCCTGCCGAAGTCGGGAGTGGTTGCCTTCATCAACAATCTGTATCCGTCTGTTTTTGATGAACGCACTGACAGGTAGCGGCGTGCCCCATGCAGATTGACTACGTGCGGTTGCCGCTGGGGCATCGGGCATGAGAAAAGACCACGGTCAGGACGGCACTGACCGTGGCTACCCGCTACCAGTACCGATTCGATCCGGAGAAAAGGCGCCTAATGCTCATGTTTACCGGCAACGGGACAGAGACGCAGGTGGAGATCTTGCTTCCGCCAGGGCAAAACCCGGGCCGAACTACACTGAATGGTGAGGAGATCAAGCCAGCCATCAAGAAGGTGGAAGACTCGGTCTATGCTTGCCTGCTGGTGAGCGGACTGGGCGTGCATACGATCAACGTGGATCTCACTTAGATGTCCATATTGAAGACTCGCCCCCTCTTCGTCACCAGTCTGAATCCGGTTAGTCTCAGCCTCTTGTGCCCGACGAGGAAGAATGAGGCCGCAGCGGCTCCGCGCTCAGATCGGCTTGTGGGCACCAGCCAGATCGCGGGCAAAGGCGAGGGCGCCCTCGACCGGTTCGCGGCGGAGAAGGTGCACCTCGGCACGAGTGGCGTGGGAACGCACATGATGCGCGAAGCCGGCTCGAATCGTCGCGCTGGACTTGAACACCCCTCCCGCGCAGACCACAGGAAAAGGCCGACGCCTCCAACCCAAACGCTCGATCACCGCCACGGCCATATCCGCGAGATCCATCCCGGCTTGCCAGCACAGAACGCGGGCCGCATTGTCCCGCCGACGAGCCGCCTCGAGCACTAGAGGAAAGAGCGCGGCGATTTGCTGTTGCGTGAGAGGCTGCAAGAGAATTTGGGTGATGTTCTCGAGGTTCAATGCCCGGCATATCTTCCGCGTCAGTTTGGTGCGCATGCCCCGGCCGTCAAACTCCTGGAGAGCCGCCGCGATGGCCTTTCGGCCAAGATCGTAGCCAGAACCCAAATCGTCAAACGGGATGCCCCAACCTCCGGCGCGCAGGATGTGGCCGCGTTCATCGCGGCCATAGGCAATGGAGCCAGTCCCTGAAATCACGATGATACCCGGCGAATTCCCTAAGGCGGCCTGCATGGTGATGGCAGCGTCGACGGTGAGCAGATGATTGCGTGCCGGGATGGCCTCGCAGAGCCAGGCGAAGAGCGGACGGTGCACCTGCGGCCGGTCCACCCCCGCGAGACCTACGCAGACGGCTTCCAGTTCGGGGCTGCTGTAAGGGCGGTCTACCTGCCCCGGCATGCCGTGGGTGACCACCGCCTGTTCTTGGCGCTCAGAGAGCGCTGCTACAGGGCCCGCGTGGCCAATGGCCGAATGCGCGGCGCGCAGGATTTCTCTTTGGCAGGCTTCCAGGCCCACCTTCAAAGGATTAGAAGGCCCGGCCTCAGCACGCGCGAGGACTTGTCCGCGATCATCGGCCAGCCACGCCGTGGTGCGGGTTCCACCGCCATCGATACCCAAGAAGCAGGCCATAGAAAGAAACAGCCCACCCGGTCGCCGCGGCAGCCGCGCGGGCAAGTGGTTTCAAAACCGTAGGGGCACGGCGCGCCGTGCCCCCAATCATATACTACTCATGCACGGAGACGACTTGGAGAATCTCATCCATGGTCGTCCAGCCATTCTGCAGCAGCCACACGGAGTAGTCTTTCATGGTCTTCATGCCATTCTGAAGGGCCACCTCGGTAATGGCCTCCGCGGTGCCGCCGCCCGCCACCAGCCGCCGCAACTGCGCATTCATGCGCAAGACTTCATACACGCCCACGCGTCCTCGGTACCCGGTGAAGGAGCACTTATCGCAACCCTTGTTGCGGTAGAAGGTGATGGTGGGGTCAGGCTGGAGGCCCATGTACTTCAGCGACATATCATCGGCTGTGTAAGCCTCCTTACACTCCTGGCAGAGGCGGCGGGTCAAGCGCTGCGCGATGATCCCGATGGTGGAACTGGACATGAGGAAGGGTTCGACGCCCATCTCGCCCAGGCGGGTGAAGGCCCCAGCCGCGTCGTTAGTGTGCAAGGTGGTGAAGACCAGGTGACCGGTCAAGGCGGCTTCGACAGCGATATGCGCGGTTTCCTTGTCGCGCGTCTCGCCCACCAGGATGATGTCGGGGTCTTGCCGGAGGAAGGCGCGCAGGATGCGGGCGAAGTCGAGGCCAATTTCCTTGTGGGCCTGGACTTGGTTGACGCGCGGCAAGTCGTACTCGATGGGGTCTTCGGCGGTGGAGATATTGACGTCTGGGTCGTTGAGCTCCGCCAGCGCGCTGTATAAGGTGGTGGTCTTGCCGGAACCAGTGGGGCCGGTCACGTAAATGATGCCGTACGGCTGCGCGATCATGTCGCGCACCACGGCCAGCACTTCCTGGTGGAGAATCAGCTTGTCGAGGCCGAGCAGGGTGTTGGACTTGTCGAGGATGCGCATGCAGACCTTTTCGCCCCACTTCGAGGGGATGGTCGAGACGCGGAAATCGATAGGGCGTTCCTCCATGCGCACGCTGATGCGACCGTCCTGGGGCAGCCGTTTCTCCGCGATGTCGAGCTTGGAAAGGATCTTCAGGCGGGAAATCAATCCCATCTGGATCTTCTTGGGCAGGACTTGCACCTGCTGCAGCCGGCCATCGATCCGGAAGCGGACGGCTACCTCCTTCTCCTGCGGCTCGATGTGGATGTCGCTGGCGCCTTTCTTGATGGCCAGGGCCAGGATGCCGTTGCCCAGACGAATAATGGGGGCATCCTCGGCGGATTTGGAGAGATCCGTAGCGGTCTCCACTACCTGCTGGGTTTCCTCCACCTCCAAGGACTTGAGCGCCTCACTTTGCAGCGATTCGAGGATGTTCTCGGTGGTGTCCGCCTTCGACATCAGCTTCTCGACTTCGGCAGCCGCCTTGTCGCCCGCTACGGTCTTCATCAACGTCAGGGCCTGTTCTCTGGCTTGGGCTTGCTTCTCTTCTTCTTTCTTCAGAAGCTCGGCGTAGGAGGTGTTCATGAAGCGCTTGAGATCGTCCTCGGAGGTCACCACCGGTTCGATGATCGCGCCCTTGATGACACGCCGTACATCATCGAGCGCAATCAGATTGTTGGGATTCACCATCGCCAGCGTCAGACGGTTGTTGACGTAAGCCACCGGGAGCACCTTGTGCTGGAGCATCATTTGCTGCGGCAGGAGTTTCAGAACGCGTGGGTCAAACTGCAATTTGTTGAGGTTGATGTACTCGATGCCGGTCTGCTGGTTGGCTTCTTCCAGGCGCTCGGCGAGGACACGGCTCAAGGCCAGGCTGATTTTGGGATTGGACAACACCATCTCCTCAAAATCCGCCTGTTCGAGGACCGAACATAGGGTTGGCTCGGTGGCCACCACGGACGCTGCGCGGGGCTTCCCCGTTAGCAAAGCCATTTCGCCAAAGCATGCGCCTGCCTTAAGCTCTGTCAGCAAGAAGTCAATGCCGGTATTCGGATCCCGCTTGCGTACTTCCACGGCGCCGCCGTTGATGAAGAACATCGAATCGCCCGGCCCACCTTCCTTGACGACGGTCTGAAAGGGAGCAAACTCCCGGGGCCGCAGCCGGCTCTCCACGATCAAGCACTCGTCATAGGAAAGAGCGCTGAACAACCGGATCTTCTGAAGGTAGTGGGTCCGGCCGGGGGCTGGGAGGGGTTGGGTCTCGACTTCCGTCGGCACAGCCATGATCACAGCAGTGCGCGGCGATTCGGGCGGACGCATCGCAGCGGCTGGCGTTGCCGCAGCAGGAGCTGGGGACGGAGGGGCGGGCGACGAGGGACGGGGAGCGGCGGACCCCGCAGGGGGCGGCGTCGCGGGAGGCGTCGTCGCGAGACGAGTCCCGGCAGCAGGAGCAGGTTTGGGTGGATCCACCGTCAAGAGGTTATGACACTGGTGGCACTTGACGCGAAATGTGGTGCCGGGTAACCGCGCATCGTCCACCTTCAGCGCAGCTCCGCAGTGTTTGCAGTAGATAACCATGACGCGCCCTCCCGAGAGTATTCTCCCCTACTCCGCCTGGCGCTGGCGGAGAATGTGTCAACGGCTGAAAATCCTAAGGCCGACCCGGATCCCCAGACACAGGATTTGGCTAATTATACGCTCCCCGTCAAGGCATACAAGTCATTTTATATCAAGGGGTTTCGCGGCAGAGGACGGAAGAGCCGAAAGGCACAATATATGGGGGTCAGATCGGAGAGGGCCACTAGGCGTCGCGGGGGGCGATCCAGTACTCTTCAGCGGATTCCCCACCAGGGGCGCCTCCACGTTAAGGTCTTTCCCGCGGGACGGCAACTTGAACCGGCGGGTGCGCCGACGAAGTTCTAGCGATGCAGTCCCTAACGCGACGCGAGATAGGTAGGGTCTCACATGCGGAGGAACTGCAGTCCAATTCGGCACGCGTTGCTTTTTACTTCAACAATACTTGACAGGCCGCAAGCCGTTTCGTTATATAGCACATTCACCTGTACTCTGGCACCTTTCGGAGATCCTTGACACAAAAGGATTCCAATCGAAGGTAGACGGACAGCCCGGCCGAGTTCGGAAGGTCCGTTCTCTTCTCTGTCAAGTGATCCCTCGAACGCTCTTTACTTCAGTTCGGGCGCCAAACTGCCGACGACGGTCTTCTTCGGGCCGGTGATGCCTGCGTTTGGCGCGATGCGAGGACAGGGAGAATGGCGATCACTGCAGAACGCGGTTTTACTCAATGTCGCCTGATCGCTCCGTGACGGAGGAGCAATGGAGTTACGGAAAGACCCTATCACGCAAAACTGGGTAATTCAGGAGGATGGGCAAATCACGTGGCCCGGCAGCGACGCGTGCCCGCTCTGCCCGGGGCGGGAAGACTTGTCGCCGCAGACCATCTACGCGCACTCCAATGGCAACGGCCACTGGCAAGTGCGGGTGACTCCTCACCTCCGGCCTCTGTACCGAATCGAAGGCGACGCGCAGCGTCGTGCCGAAGGCCTTTACGACAAGATGCGCAATCTCGGCGCGCATGAAGTGGTGGTGGAAGCTCCCGACCACCACACACCGCTCTCCCAACTGAGCGACGAGAACATGGCCCAGGTGCTGCGAGCCTACGTGTCCAGGATTGTAGACCTGAAGAAAGACCGCCGCTTCCGCTACGTCACCGTCTTCCGCAACCAGGGGGCGCTAGCCGGGCAGGACCTGGAGCATCCGCACTCTCAGATTGCGGCCACGCCGTTTGTTCCGCGCCGCGTAGTTTACGAGTTGCGTTCTTTCCAGCGCTACTTCGAGGTCAAGGAACGTTGCCTGCTCTGCGACATCTCGAAGCAAGAGTTGACGCAGCAAATGCGGACCGTAGATTGGGATGACCAATTCGTAGCCTTCTGCCCGTTTGCCTCGCGCGTTCCTTACGAGATCTGGGTTTTACCCTTGCACCATCACTGCGCCTTTGAAGAAGACCTCATCACGTGGGATCGCCAGGTGCACTTCGCGCGGTTTCTGAAGTCCCTGCTGCGACGCCTGGAGTCCGTGGCGCCAGCCTATCATCTGGTTCTGCACACCACGCCCAACGTGCACGCCAAGTTCGAGCGCTCGGGCCATTGGCGATCGCTGTCAGAGGACTTCCACTGGCACTTTGAGATCCTGCCGGTGAGCCGCGCGAACGGCAAGTCGTATAGCGTGAAGGAGGTCTACTACAACTCGCTGCTGCCGGAGCAGGCCGCCGAGCAGTTGCGCCGAGCAGGCATCGAACCCCTAGCCCCTAACCCCTGAGCCCGAATCCCGAGCCACCCGAGCCTGGAATCGCGCTGTCTCACCCGTCCCGCAATCCCCACCCAGAGCACGTCCCGCCACATATCGACAAATTGTCCACACGGTCTCGATTTGATTCAGCTTGCCGC
>Ga0315280_10001554_pt1 | contig 39171 bp, 34 predicted proteins | sample YL17G06_40_MG_FD_203697 | JGI IMG/M metagenome (GOLD analysis project Ga0315280, IMG submission 203697) | Sediment microbial communities from Yellowstone Lake, YNP, Wyoming, USA - YL17G06_40 | ecosystem: Environmental > Aquatic > Freshwater > Lake > Sediment | place: USA: Wyoming | collected... | reverse complement strand
TCACGGGGGCCCCTATGAAGGGCCAGAACGCCATCGTGCCGCCGGGCCGGATTGAGGAGCACATCCTGCTCATGCGCGGCGAGAGGGTGATGCTTGACGCGCACTTGGCCGAACTCTACGGCGTCGAGACCAAATCCCTCGTCCGTGCCGTGAAGCGGAATATCGAGAGGTTTCCGGCCGACTTCATGTTTCAACTGGGCGAGAAGGAATTCCGCAACTTGAGGTGCCAGTTTGTCACCTCAAGTTTGTGGGGCGGACGGCGTTACCGCCCCTACGCCTTCACCGAACACGGGGCCATCATGGCGGCCAGCGTACTGAACTCGGAGCGGGCGGTCAAGGTGAGCGTCTACGTCGTACGCGCCTTTGTGAAATTGCGGGAGATGCTGGCGGCGCACAAGCAACTGGCCCGGAAACTGGCCGAGTTGGAGGCCCGCCTGGACAGCCACGACGAACAGATTGTCTCGCTCGTCAAGGCCATCCGGGAACTGATGGCGCCGCCGCCCGAGCCGAAGCGAAAGCGCATCGGGTTTCACGGGTAGGGCGGTCGCGAATGGCGGCCACCTGGTGCTGTGGGTCGCCCCAAAAAATTCCCCGTTTCGGATTTGACACGGGGCGGGATTTCCATAGAATGCAGCGGCCCTGGGGGGGATTTATTTTGGGCTCCTTTGTGAAAGTTTTCACGGCCGGCTGCCGCTTCTAGCGCGGGATTCTGGGGCAGCGAGCGGCCACCGGTGCGACGCAAGCGATGCTCGGCCTGGCGGGGACCGAAAGCGATCGCGTCGTGAGGGTTCAATTACTGGGGAGCATGGCTATGGCCAAGCAGAAGACCGTCATCATCATCGACGATGACCCTGACGTGGTGGAAGCCACCAAGGTGGTCCTCGAGGGGGCGGGGTACGCCGTGGCGTCGGCCTTCACCGGGCGCGACGGCGTGGCGCGGATCCGCCAGGGCGGCATCGACTGCATCCTCCTGGATGTCATGATGGCCAAGGACACCGAAGGGTTCCACATCGCCCAGGACCTCAAGGCCGACCCCGACACGGCGAAGATCCCGATCATCATGCTCACCAGCATTTCGCGGAAGACAGGCTTTGAGTTCTCGCCCGACACCGACAAGGACTTCATGCCGGTCGAGGTGTTCCTGGAAAAGCCTGTGGACCCGAAGCGGCTCCTGAAGGCAATCGGCGACGTTCTGGAAAAGTAGGAGAGCCGGCGCCCGGGTGCGCTTCTGTCGGGCAGACAGAGGCCCGGCGCCGGCGTTCCCGGCTGGCGGGACCGGCCGGTGGACGAGCCAGGAGAAGGAAGGGACCTTTCGAATGTTGCCACTAGTCCTCAACAAGAGCGACCTGGGCGCGTGGATCGCGGCGCTGGCGGCGGACCGCCGGGTGGCGGCCCCGGTTCTCAGGGAGACCTCGCCGGCCGACCGGACGGACCTGAAGTTCGGGTGGGAGTACGTCACCGACCCGGCCGAGGTGCGCCTGGATTACACAGTCACGGTCCTGGGGCCGAAGAAGTTCCTTTGGCCCACGCGCCAGACAGTAATGACCTACGCCCTGGGCGGGGCCCCCAAGCCGACTGCGGTCATCGACCATGAGCCGCACGTCCTTTTCGGCGTCCACCCGTGCGACGTAACCGCCATCATGACGCTCGACGCGGCGTTCTCGAAGGACGTCGCGGACCCGCACTACCTGGCGCGCCGGGCCGACACGGCCATCGTCGGCATCGACTGCGTGGCCCCGTGCGACGAGTCCTGCTTCTGCCTCGACATGGGGTCGCTGTACCCCGAGTTGGGACACGACATCATGCTGACGCCCGCGGGCGACCGCTTCTTCGTCGAGGTCAAGACGGACCTGGGCCAGGTGCTTGTGGAGAAAGCCAAGGTCCGGCCGGCCACGAAGCAGGACATGCAGGGCCGGCAGAAGTTCGCCGAGGAGAAGCGCGGCAACTTCCACTTCCAGTTGCCGTTCGAGGTCAAGTACCTGCCCGAGATCCTCGACGCCTCCTACGACAGCCTGGTCTGGGAAGCCATTGCGCGGCGGTGCTTCGCGTGCGGCTCGTGCAACACGACCTGCCCGACGTGCTACTGCTGGGACGTGTACGACGACGTGGCGGTGGATCTGACGAAGGGCTGCCGCGTCCGCCGCTACGATTCCTGCCAGTTGGACCCGTTCGCCGAAGTGGCGGGCGGCGAGAACTTCCGCAAGGACCGCTGGAGCCGCCTGAGGCACCGGATGTTCCGCAAGGGCAAGTACATCCTCGAACAGACCGGCCGGGCGGGATGCGTCGGGTGCGGACGGTGCGAACGCGCGTGCGTCGCCGGTATCAGCATCAAAGACACGTTCATCCAGATTGCAGGCAGCCGCTAAACGTCATTCAGCCGCCCCGTCCGCCACGGCGGGTCTTCGACTTGCGGGGCGCGCGTGAGATGCCGAACGATGATGTGATTTGCCCCTCACGAACAGGGGCGGGAGCCGAAACCTGTGACTCAAGCGGCAATCGATTTCGCCAAGGGCGCGGCGGCGCCGAGCCCGTACGTGTCGAAGATGGCCCGCATCCTCGCGGCCGAGCAGATGACGGAGACCGAGCGGTTCTTCCGCATCGCGATGGAAGGCGACCCGCTCCGCTACGAGCCGGGCCAGTTCGTCAGTTGCATGGTTTTCGGCATCGGCGAGTCGCCCATCAGCATCTGCTCCAGCCCGACCCAGGGCGATGAGTTCGAACTGACGGTGCGCAGCGTCGGCGTCGTCACCAACGCCCTGAAGAAGTTCGACAAGGGCGACCGGCTGGGCATCCGCGGGCCGTTCGGCAACCACTTCGACTACAGCGCCATGAAAGGGCAGGACGTCCTGTTTGTGGCGGGCGGGCTGGGCCTGGCGCCCACGCGGAGCCTCATCCGCTACGTTCTCGACAACCGCAAGGACTACGCCAAGGTCACGATCCTCTTCGGGGCAAGGGAGCCCAAGTGGCTCCTCTTCCGCAAGGAGGTCGAGGAATGGATGAAGCGCCAGGACGTCGACACGCGAGTCACGGTCGACCGGGCCGACGCGACCTGGAAGGGAAACGTGGGGGTCATCACGCGCCTCTTTCGGCAGATCGAGATTGACCCGGCGCGGACATACGCGGTCATCGTCGGGCCGCCGATCATGTTCAAGTTCGCGGTCCTCGAGGCGCTGGCGGAGGGCATCCCGGAGCACCGGATCATCTGCTCGCTGGAGCGGCACATGAAGTGCGGCGTCGGCAAGTGCGGGCACTGCCAGATCCGCGGCATCTATGTCTGCCGCGAGGGGCCGGTCTTCACGTACCAGCAGGTCAAAGAGTTGCGCGAGGGTATATAGGCGTGTGGCGGGCGGCCAAAGGCCGCCTGAACGACAAGCGGCGTCGCCAACGCCGGAGGTTACTTGGCCCTCTCGCTGGCGGGGCGCGTCGGGCACCCGAAGGGCAAGATTTGACATAAACCAAGGAAATGCGCATGGCTAAACCGGTATTGTGCATCGATTCGCTCTCGTGCTGCGAGGGCTGCGGTCTTCAGATCCTGAACTGCGAGACCGACCTCCTGCCGATCCTGGAGAAGGCCGACATCGGGCGCTTCCGCGAAGGGTCCGACGGCGACGTGCCGCACTACACCATCGCCTTTGTCGAAGGCTCGATCGTCACGCCGCATGACATCGAGAAGATCCAGGAACTCCGCGCCAAGACCGACGTCCTGGTGGCGCTCGGGGCGTGCGCGACCCATGGCGGCGTCAACGTCCTCAAGAATTTCCAGGACCCCGACGACGTGGGGCGGTGCGTCTACGGCGAGAAGCGCTCCTGGTTCCCTCACATTCCCGCGCGGCCCCTGAAGGCCGAGGTCAAGGTCGACGCCGACATCCCCGGATGCCCGATCACCCCGCAGGAATTTCTGGAAGCGGCCAAGTGCCTCCTGATGGGCAAGCCCTTCCGGGTGCCGAATTACCCGGTGTGCGTCGACTGCAAACTGGCCGACAACGTCTGCCTCTGGCACAAGGGCGTGCCGTGCCTCGGCGTGGTGACGCGCGCGGGGTGCAAGCCCTATATGTGCCCGAGCGCCGGCCACAAGTGCATCGGCTGCCGCGGGCTTGTGGACAAGCCCAACGCCCAGGCCGCCAAAGACGTGATGGCGGAGTTCGGGCTGACGGTCGAGGAAGTGCTGCGGGAGTTCCGGCTGTTCCAGGGCATGTACGACGAGGTCGCGAAAGAGGCCTAATAAGCAGGGCCGTGGCGCCGTGATTTCAGCCGCCCGACCCGCCACGGCGGCGCTTCGACTTGATGAACGCATGGCGGGCGCGTGCCGTGTACGGCGGCGAACGATAGCAGGGAGCACCAATCGTATGGCGAAGGCATCGAAAACGCTGGACGTCCGGGTCGACTACGTGACGCGGGTCGAGGGGCACGGGAACATCGTCGTGCGGGTCGAGGACGGCGAACTGGTGGACTGCAAGTTCGAGGTCACCGAGTCGCCCCGCTTCTTCGAGGCGATGCTGCGCGGCCGCTCGTGGAAGGACGCCATGTTCCTGACGACCCGCATCTGCGGCATCTGCGCCTGCGGCCACGGCACGGCCAGCCTCAAGGCCACCGAGGACGCCATGGGGATCAAACTTTCGGAGCAGACGCTGAAACTCCGCAAGATCGTCCTCCACGCCGAGCAACTCGAGAGCCACTGGCTCCACATCTACTTCCTGGTGGCGCCGGACTTCTTCGGCGCGCCGAGCGTCATTCCTCTGGCCAAGACCCACACCGACGTGGTTCTCAGGGCGATGCGCCTGAAGCGCCTCGCCAACTACATCTGCGAGGTCCTCGTCGGCCGGCACGTCCACCCGATCTCGATGGTCCCCGGCGGCTACATGAAACTGCCGAGCGTGCGGACCCTCAAGGAACTCCGCGGCCACGTCGCCTCCCACGAGCCCGACGTGTGGGCCACGGCGGACCTGTACGCCACGCTCAAGTTGCCCGAGTTCGAGCGCGAAACCGAGTACGAGTCGCTGACCGACCCGACGGAGTACGCCTTCTACGGCGGCGACCTCATGACCAGCGACGGCGACCGCGCCGACGTGCACGACTACAAGAAGATCATCCACGAGTCGATCGTCCAGCACTCCAGCGCCAAGCACGTCAAGAACCGCCGCCAGAGCCTGATGGTCGGGGCGCTGGCCCGCTTCAACAATAACTCGAAGCAGTTGCACCCGAAGGCCAGGGAAGCGGCCGCCAAGGTCGGCCTCAAGGCCCCCAACTACAACACGTTCCACAACAACACCGCCCAGGTCGTCGAGAGCGTCCACTGCTACTACGAGGTGCTGCGGCTGATAGACGAACTCATCGCCTCGGGCATCGAAGACGAGAAGCCCCCCATGCAGTGGCCCAAGGGCCGCAAGGGCTCCGGCGTCGCCATCACGGAGGTGCCGCGCGGCACGCTGGTCCACCACTACGAGTACGACGAAAAGGGCGTGGTGACCGGCGCGAACCTCGTCATCCCCACGAACCAGAACCTGGCGAACATCGAGGCCGACTTCCGCGCCTACGTCCCGCAACTCATGAGCGAGGGCCGCAGCCAGCCCGAGATCGTTCACGCCCTGGAAATGCTCGTGCGGGCTTACGACCCGTGCATCTCCTGCTCGACGCACCTGGTGAGGGTCGAGTTCAAGTAGGCCGACCGACATAGGGGCGGACTGCCGATGGAAGCGCCCGGCGCCTGTCTCTTTTTTGCGGGCGACGGTTCGAGACCTCAGGTTGCCCAAGCGCTGCCCCGGGGCTCAGGGGGTGAGGAAGGCGTGTACAGCCTCGGCGGCTGCCGGGCGCTCTTCGGGCGCAACGCGGGCCTTGAAATCTTCCTTCACGTCGTCGGTGGCCTTGTCGGCGGTCACGCCGCGCGCGGTGATCTGCGGGATGAGTCTCCGCAGGGTGGCGGCCCACCGGAACAGGTAGTCCGCCGCACGTTTCGGCTCGAACCCCGGCACCGCCAGGCTGGCGGCCTGGATGCGCCAGGCGCCGTCCTCCCTCAGCATGTGCATCGGCACCCGGCCGCGCGGCAGGTATCCGAACGCCATCGAGCCCATGGGCACCACGGTGATTCGGGCGAGCCATTGCCCCTCGCGCGGGAAGAGGTCGATCCGGGCACCCTCTGACGCCTGGAACGCCTTCCAGCCGTCGGGCCCGTACGTCGAGACGACCGCGTTGTGGAAGGCGTAGTTGGCCTGGATGGCCTCGAAGACCGCCAGGGCCAGGACCAGGTCGTCCTTCGACCCGGCGAAACACGCCAGGTACTGCGTCTTGTCCCCGGCGACGAGTGACCGGTGCCACCTGGCCAGCAGGGCCCTCGGCCCGGCCGCATCGTCCCGGGGTGGCGTGCGTGCCTGGGGAGACTCCGGGTTGGCTGCACAGCCGGCCAGGGCCAGAAGGGCGAGCATAGCAGACACGCTTGTCTTGAGGCGAGCGCTCATGGCCAACCTCCTTTCGGCGAACGAGGCCTTCGGCTTCACGTATCCACACTACTCGTCCTGCGGGCGGGGAGCAAGAGGCAGGGCTCCGGCGAGGTCGCCGCGCTCAAAAAAGCGCGGCGGGTTCAAGGACCCGCCGCGCCAGCGCCAAGGCTATGTTGCAGGCAGGCGCGCCGCGTCGGCGCTGGGTCGGCTACTTCTTTTCTTCCGCGGGTTTCTTCTCCTCGGCGCCAGGCGCGGCTTTCAGAATCGGCTTGGGGAGCATCTCGCGCTGCTCGGGGGTCAGGATGGTCTCCTCGATGGTCTTGCGGAGTTTCAACTCGACCTCGGCCCTGCCTGCCTTGGCGGCCTTCTCATCGCCCTTGACCTCGAGGGTCTCCTTCGCCGCCGCGTCGGCGGCCTCCTTGATCTTCTTGATCTGCTCCACGGTCAGGCTGATCTTCTTGTACCGGCCCATCTCCAGGCGATTGAGTCTGAAACTGATCCAGCGCAGTTGCTGTTCGGGGGTGAGGATGGCCTGGAGGTCGGCATCGAAGGTCGCCTGGATTCTCACCCGGTCGGCCTCGATGGCCTTCAGTTCCTCGGCCATGCGGTTGATGGCTTCCTTGTCGTTGGGGTCCTTCGGATTCTTGACGGCCTCCTGGAGGGCCTCGAGTTTGGAGCCGTTGGCCTTTATCCAGGCCTCCATCGCCGCGTGACGGGCGGCGATCTTGGTCTTCAGAGCGTTCTGCTGGTCGTCCGTTAGATTGCACTGGGCGGCCATGATGGCGTACTCGCCCCGCAGGGCGTTCTCCTTGGCGGCAGGCTTTTCTTTGGCCGTCGAGGGGGCCTGCTTGGTCTCGGCCGGGGCTTTTTCCGTGGCCTCCTCGGCTGATAGACACGCTGTGGCCGCCAGCATCAGGGCCGCAGCGGCACAGAGCAGCCATCCACACTTTTTCATTGCGGATTCTCCAACAAGTGGGCCAATGTGTCGGCTTCGCCCGAGGCTCTTCACCCCCGGCGATGATGCTCAAGTCTCAAAAAGCACCTGATTATCGCGCGGGCGCGGACGCACGGCAACCAAAAAACCGGGGCATCCGCGTCGGCGTCCCGGCGAAGGCTGCTCTTGCGGTTGACACGCTTGGCCTGCGGCGTAGAACCACCCGTCACGACCGCCAGTTCGCACCATCGCGCGATGGCGGCCGAGGTCATGGGCCGGCGTTCGGGGTGACGAAGGGCTCACTATCGGCTCGGGTGCGGAAATAGAAGTCAGAATGGAACCCCTCGCCCTCGCCCAGCACCCGGACCCGCCAGAGATACCACGTGTTGCCCTTCAGTTGCTTCATGTCCCGCAGGTCGCCCCCCACGACGCATCCGGCAGGCGGATGGAAGGGGTCCAGTGCCGTGGGGCTCACATCGTGCAGGCCGCTTGCGAACGCGATCTTCTTGCCTTCGTCGGCTGCTTTCGGCGGCTCGGCAGTCTGGCCGAACTCGAACAGGGTGAACGAGACCAGCCTCGGCACGCTGACCGCCGGCGGCAGTCTCCACTTGAACGTGGGGGTGAGGGTCACCTGCTCGGCCATGCTGGGCGGCTCGATGGCCGTGAGGCGGCCGTCGGGCGGCGCCGGCGACGCGTCCTTGCCAGGTTGCGCTGGTTCGGACTTGCAGCCGCCCGCGAGTGCCAGCACCCCCGTCAGGAGGACGGCAGTGAATCGCAGCATGAAGGACTCCTTGCCCAGTCGGCCGGCCGCGGTCCCCGCTCGATGCGGCGGTAGAGCGTGTCGCGTTCGATAGGCTCGCAGCCCGCGCCGCGAATAAGGTTCACGAGGTCTGCCGTTGTGAGGCCCTGCGGCGTGCGCGCCCCCGCGGCATGCGTGATCTCTTCGCGGATCACCGTGCCGTCGATATCGTCGGCACCGAATCGCAGGGCCACTTGAGCCAGATCCGGCGTAAGCATGATCCAGAACGCTTTGATGTGCGGCACGTTGTCCAGCAGGAGGCGGCTGACGGCCACCGTGCGGAGGTTGTCCATGGCCGTCGGGCCGGGCAGGTCCGACAGGCGAGTCCCCTCGGGGTGAAAAGGCAGCGGGATGAACGCCGAGAATCCCCGGGTCTCGTCCTGAAGGTCGCGCAGCGCCACCAGGTGGTCGACCCGGTGTGTATATGACTCCACGTGGCCATAGAGCATCGTGGCGTTCGTCGGGATGCCGAGCCGATGGGCCTGGCGATGAACGGCCAGCCACTCCTGACCGCTGATTTTTCGCGGGGCGATGCGCCGCCGGACCTCGGGGTCGAAGATCTCCGCCCCGCCTCCCGGGAGGCCCGCCAGGCCCGCTGCCTTCAGCCGCGCAAGGACTTCCCCTACCGGCAGGCCGGCCTTCCTGGCGGCATGGGCCGCCTCGACGGCCGTGAAGGCCTGGAGGCACACCGCGGGAAACGCCGCGTGCAGCCGCCTCGTCATCTCCAGGTAATAGTCCAGATCGACATCCGGGTGCAGGCCGCCGACCAGGTGGATCTCGGTGGCCCCGGCGGTTACGTCGGGGCGGGCGCGATCGAGGATCTCGTCGACCGTCAGGAGGTACCCGCGGTTGTCCTCCGCCCCGGCCCAGAATGCGCACAAGTCGCACTGGCTCAGGCAGCGGTTCGTGAAGTTGACGTGCGTGTTGGCGATGTACCACGCCCGCAGGCCGTGCCTTTGGCGACGGACGCGGTCCGCCAGGGCGCCGACGGCCAGGACGTCGCGCGACTCGAAGAGCGCCAGGCCGTCTTCGCGCGACAGGCGCTCGCCCGCGGCGACCTTGGCCTCAATGCGATGGAGTGTCTCGAACATGTGCTACCCTACGTCGTTGAACTGGCGTACTTCAAACGCCACGCCCAGGTCCTGCTCGGCCAGGCGGCGGACCGCCTCCAGGTCGAGGCCGGGAACGGCCACGGCGGTCGCCCACACGGAAGGGATGCGGCCCTTCGATCGCCGCAGAAAATCGCACACGGCGGCAAAGGCGCCCTTAAGCGTCGGCCGGCACAGCCGCTCATAGGTCTCGGCGTCCGGGGCATCGAGGCTGACGCTGACCGCGTCAATGAGGCCCGCGAGTTCCGCCGTGATGTCGTGCCCGGCGATGGCCGACCCCTGGCCGTTGGTGTTGAGGCGGGTCCGCACGCTCCAGCGCTCCTTGGCTGCGCGGGCCACCGCTTTGATGACCTCCAGCCGCAGCGTCGGTTCGCCGAAGCCGCAGAAGACGACCTCCTCATACTGCGGGGCGCCGGCGCTGGCGAGCGCGGCAAGGATGTCCTCGGCGGTCGGTTCCGCCTCCAGGTGCAGGTCGTGCCCCTTGACGACCAGGTTGTCGGAAGCGCGCGGGCAGAAGACGCACCGGTTCGAGCAGGCATTGGTCACGTTGACGTAGAGGCTTCGGCGGATGGGGTAAACCAGGCACGGGCCGCCGGTCTTCAGGGGCAGGCCGAAGAGGTGGGCGGCGTTACGCCGCGTAATCCGCCGGACGTCCTCCTCCGTCAGGCCGTACAGGTCTGCCAGGAACCGGATGACGTAGGCCACGTTCGCCGGCTCGTTCACGGTTCCGCGCCGGGGCACGGGGGTGCAGGAAGGCGAGTCCGTCTCAACCAGCACCCGCTCCAGCGGCACGATGCGGGCCGCCTCGCGCAACGGTTCGGCATTAGGGTAGGTCACGATGCCGGAGAAGGAGACGTAGAACCCGCGGGCGACCATGTCGCGGGCGAACTCGGCACCGCCGGTGCAGCAGTGGAGGACGCCTTGCGGCAGGCGGCCGCCTGCGGTCCGGTCCAGCACTTCGACCGTCTCGCGCTCGGCCTCGCGCGAGTGGATGACCAGCGGCAGGTCCAGGTCGCGCGCCGTCAGGATACCGCGGGCGAAGACGTCGCGCTGGACCTCACGCGGCGAGTGCTCGTAGTGGAAGTCCAGCCCGAACTCGCCCAGGGCCACGACCTTTCCGGACCGGGCGACCTCCGCCAGGAGCGGCCAGTCGGCCGCCTTCACCTCGCGGGCGATGTGGGGATGAAATCCGATGGCCGCATACAGCATCGGCTCGCGCTGAGCGAGTTCGACGACCCGGCGGTTGTCCGGCATTTCGGTCCCAACCGTGATGATGGCATCGAGGCCCGCGGCTTGGGCGCGCTGTAACACCCCCGGCAGGTCTTCGGCCAGCCGGCTGTCAGTCAAGTGTGCGTGCGTATCGACGGCAAGTTCGAGCATCGTGTGTTCGCAGTCGTCTGCGTGGCGCGGCCGGCATGTCCGGCCGTGGCGCCCGTTCGGCGGCGCGCCCATCTCGCCCAGGCGAGTCGCCCTTACTAGTGGCGACAAGGTAGACGGCGGCCCCTGCGCTATAATCCGGCGCGCCTGGTTCGCCGCCCGCCTCGGCGGGGGCGTCACATCACAGGATCCGCCCCGTAACGTCGAAGGCCCCGGCGTAGTGCCGGACGTCGGGATGCTTGCGGTCCGCGCCCGCAAAGCGGACCGCCAGCACGTCGAAGCGGGCGGCCTGCTCGGTCGCGTGGCGATCGGCCAGGAACTTTCTGGCGGCCGAGATGATCCGGCGGCGCTTGGCCGGCGTCACGGTTTCCTCGGGCGATACGTCGGGCTCCCGGCCATCCCCGGTCGCGCGGCTGCGGACCTCCACGAAGCATACGGTGCCGGAGCGTTTCTCCTGGGCCACCAGGTCCACCTCGCCCTGCCGATAGATGACGTTGCGGGCGAGGATGCGGTAGCCGCTGGCGCGGAGGTGCTTTTCGGCCGCTTTCTCGCCCGCTCGTCCCGTCTCCTGTCGAGGTGTGCGGCGGCGGGCCTTCTTTCTCAGGAAATCGAAGATGCCGACCATGCTCGCCTCGCGCTGGTTTCCGTCCATGCGGCGATACCGGGATTCTAGCCGAGATGATGGCGGCTTGTCCATCGTATGGGCGGAATTAGGATTGCATTCAGCGCAGGCGACGCGTATAGTCAAGTCCCTTAAGGTTGCTCGGTGGGCCCGAAAAGGGTGGTCCCGACGACCCTTCCGAGGCAGCGAGCGGGCGTAGCTCAGTGGTAGAGCGTCACGTTGCCAACGTGAATGTCGTGGGTTCAAGCCCCATCGCCCGCTCCAATTGCTTTACGGTTTGAGCGGCTCGACGAGGACCGCGATGGTGTCGGGGTCTTGGCGAGGCCGCTTGTTTTTTTCGCCGCCGTTGGGGCGGCGGCCGGCCGAACCCGAATACCTCCGCCCCGCCGCGCCAGCGCGGTATGATGAACGTGGAGCGGCATCCTTAGGAGTGGCCAGCGATGGAAGTCAAGGTGGAGAACCTGGCGGCGTGCAAGAAAAGACTCTCGATCACCATCCCGCCGGAAGACGTCAAGGCGAAGTTCAACGAGCAATTCACCAAACTGGGGCGCGAGGCGCAGGTGCCGGGCTTCCGTCCCGGCCGCGCGCCGCGCCGGCTCGTCGAGAAGCGGTTCCGCGAAACCGTGACCGAAGAGGTCCGCGCGAAACTCGTCACCGAGGCCTTCGAGAAAGCCGTCAAGGACCAGAACCTGGACGTCATCGGCGAACCCGAAATCGACCCCAAGAAGATCGACATGCCCGACGAGGGCCCGCTGACCTTCTCCATTGACCTGGAGGTCCGGCCCGAGTTCGAACTGCCCGACTACACGGGCATTCCGGTCGGCGTCGAGCGGCCGGCGGTCACCGACGCGGGCGTTGCGCAGTTGCTGGAGCGCGTGCGGGAATCCCGCGGCCGGCTCGAGCCGGTCCCGGCCGAGGAGGCAGTCAAGGAAAACGACCTCATCTTCTGCGACCTCATGATCCGGGCGGGCGAGACGATGGTTGTCGACAAGCAGGGCGTCCGGCTGCCGGTGGCCCCCATCGCCGTCGAGGGGATCCGCCTGGACAACCTGCCGGAACTCCTGAAGGGCGCCAGGGCCGGCGAGACCCGGTCCGCCAAGATCACCATCGCCAATGACGCCGAGCGGGAGGATGTGCGCGGCAAGGAGGCCGAGGTCCGCATCAAGATCGGCGTCGTCGCGCGGGTCGCGCTGCCCGACAACCTGGCGCTCCTTACGGCGATGGACTACGAGGACATGGACGCCCTGAAGGCAGGCCTGCGCCGCCAACTCGAAAGCCAGACCGACGCCGACTATAGCAGGGCCCAGGAAGGGGCCGTCCAGACGTGGCTGCTGGAACGCGTCCCGTTTGAACTGCCCGTCAACCTGACCGAGCGGCACGCGAACCGGCTTCTCCAGCGGCGGCTCGCCGACCTCCAGTACCGCGGCATCCCGGTGGGCGAAATCGAGAAGCGCCTCGGCCAGATCCAGAACGCCACCACCGAGGAGGCGGGCCGAGACCTCAAACTGTTCTTCATCCTCGATGCCATCGCCAAGAAGGAGAAGGTCGAGGTCAGTGACGCCGAGGTCGACGCCCGCGTCAAGATGATCGCCATACAGTACGAGCGCCGCGAGGACCGCCTGCGCGAGGAAATGGAAAAGCAGGGCACGCTCGACGGCCTGCGCCAGCAGATCCTCGAAGACAAGGTCCTGAGGCTCCTGCTGGAGAAGGCGAAGATCACGGAGCCGGGCGCCGAGGCCAAGCCGGAAGAGAAACCGGCCGAAGGCGGCGCGGCCGCCGGCGAAGCCGAATCCACCTGATCCGCCTCCCAGGGAAGGAATCGTTGCGCAATGGCAACCCATCCAAACGAGCCGCTGGGGCCGGGGCGCCTGGGGCGCTCCCACGACGCCATGATGCCGTACCAGCAGCAGCGGTGGCTGACGCTGTCGGACCTGCTGCTGGAGAACCGCATCATCTTCCTGGAGAGCGTGATCGACGACGCCACGGCCAACAACGTCGTGATGAAACTGCTGTACCTCCAGAGCGAGAAGCGCAGCCAGGAGATCAGCCTCTATATCAACTCGCCCGGCGGCTACGTTTCGAGCACGCTGGCCATCTACGACACGATGCAGTTCCTCGACGCCCCCCTGGCCACGTATGCCATCGGCCTCGTGGCCAGCGGCGCGGCGCTGCTGCTGGCGGGCGGACGCAAGGGAAAGCGGTTCGCCCTCCCGCACGCCAAGATCATGCTCCACCAGCCTGCCGGAGAAGTGGGCGGGCAGGCCGCCGACATCGAGATTGCCGCCAAGGAGGTCCTGAGGGACAAGGAGACGCTCATCAGGATCATTGCCCATCACACGGGCCAGGATCCAGACAAGATCCGGCGAGAGACCGAGCGCGACCGGTACTTCACGGCCCAGGAGGCCAAGGAGTGGGGCCTCGTGGACGAGGTCCTCGAGCACCCGGCGGAACCCAAGTAATCATCGTTCGGCCCCGCCCGCCACGGCCCAAACATGGCGAGGCGGGTCTTCGGCCCGGCGCACGCAAGGAGCACAGACGTGAAAGAGCGCGACCAACTCATCCCGATGGTCATCGAATCCACGGGCCGCGGCGAGCGGGCCTACGACATCTACAGCCGCCTCCTCAAGGATCGCATCATTTTCATCGGCGGCCCCATCGAGGACGACACGGCCAACCTCGTGATTGCGCAACTGCTGTTCCTTCAGAACGAGAATGCTGATGCCGATATCTCCATGTACGTCAACTCGCCCGGCGGCGTCATCACCGCCGGCATGGCCATCTACGACACCATGCAGTTCGTCGGGTGCCACGTGGCCACGTACTGCCTCGGCCAGGCGGCCAGCATGGCCGCGGTGCTCCTGGCGGCGGGCGCCAAGGGCAAGCGATTCGTACTCCCCAACAGCCGCATCCTCATCCACCAGCCGCACGGCGGGGCGCGCGGCACCGCGACCGACATCAGCATCCAGGCCGAGGAGATCCTGCGGATGCGCCAACGCCTCAACGAGATCCTGGCCAAGCACACCGGCCAGACTGTCCAGAAGATCGAGGAAGACGTCGACCGCGACCGCTTCATGTCCTCCGAGGAAGCCGTTGCCTACGGCCTCGCCGACCAGGTCATCCAGAGCCTGCCGAAGAAACAAAAGTAACTAAGTGACTAGGTAACTGAGTGAGTAAGGGGCTGTGTTGCGCTCCTGCTCAGTGGTGGGCGTGTCCCGCGCGCCGCTGTCTTTGGGCCAGCCGAAGGAAACCTTGAGGGTTCTCTGCGCTATCGGCGTTCTCCGGGTTGAGAATGCCGGGGCGAGGGCTTCTCAGAAGCCCAGGTCCTCGCCCTCGCGAATGGCCAGGCCGATCTGCTCAATGCCCCCGCGGCGGCCGTTGTACCACAGCAGCCACCGCCCGCCGTCGAGGATGGCGAACGGCTTGTAGCAGGCATCGTGGTCCCACTGGTTCTCGCCCGGCCGGATGATGGGGTTGGCCCCCAGCCGCTCCCAGCCGGCGATGCCGTCTTTCGAGCGCGCGATGCCGATCTGGGCGTGGTCGGTGTCACGGAAACCAATGTAGAACATGATATGCCACTCGCCGCGGCGGACCACCTGGCACGCCGTGACCTTGCGCTTCTCCCACGCGCTCTTCGGATCGGCCGCGAAGATCGGGTTGGCCCGGTGCTTGGTCCACGTGCGCCCGTCGGGGCCGGCGGCGTAGCCGATGGCGTCGGGCTCGTACTGCTCGCCGCCGGAGTACCACATGCGGAACTGGCGCGCCGCCTCGTCCCACAGGACGTGGGGGCACATCAGGGCCGCTTTCTCCCACGGCTTCTCGGGCGCCAGGACCGGCTTGTCGCTCGCCCGCATCCAGGTCTTGCCGTCGGGGCTGGTGGCATAGCCGATCCACGAATGGCCGTGGGCCTGCCCCGTGTACCACATGTGATAGCCGTCACCGCGCTTGAGGACGGCGGGGCGGTTGATGTCGTCTTCCCATCCGGCGGCCTTGTTCGGCGCCAGGACGATCGCCGGGTCGGTCCATTGGATGCCGTCGGCGCTCTCCGCCAGGGCGACGCTCGCCTTCGGCCGCCACGACAGCCACATGCGAAACTCGTCGCCCTCCTTCAGCAGGGCCACGTCGAAGCACGTCCCCAGTTTGCCGCCGAGGACGGGATTGGCGGGCGACTTCACCCACCCGCCGCTGGTTGAAGCGGCGGGGCCCGGCGCCGGCGCCGCCCGGGCCGCCGGCAGTTTCCCGGCCACTCGCGTCAACTTTTCGGACATCGCAATCTCCTTGCCGTCGGCCAGAACGTGCAGGCCCGCGCCCTTGCCGTACCGCGTGCCGGTCTTGTCGTAGAGGATCGTGATGATTCGCCCGTGGTAGAGCACGTTGTCCAGGCAGAACCAATCCCACGTTCCCTCGGGCACGAGCGGGTTGGCCTCGACGAGGTCATCCGGTTGCGGCCTCAGGCCCACGAGGCCCGAGATGACGAGGTCGCAGTAGGTGGAGTGGTTGTAGTCTTTGCCGCGCTCTTCGCCGCCCTTGCCGGCGTCCCACGTGCCGTTCCTCCAGGTCTTGAGGCGCGTCCGCGCGAGCCAGTCGCCGGTCTGCGGGTTGAGGTTCTCGTCGATCCACGGCACCGCGCGGCCGTCCTCGCGCTTCAGCCGGTGCGACTTGGTGTAGATCTTAAGGAGGTCGAGGTAGTCCTCGCGGCTCACGCTCGTCTGCGGCTGGCTGTTCAGAAGGTTCGCCATGGCGGTCAGCGTGACCGCCGTGGCGTACGGCCAACTCGGACCGTTCCACTGGCACTCGTGGCCCTGGTAGGAGATCGCGAACTTCGGGTGGCGCTGCTCGGCGGTGGTCGGGCCGAAGGGAGCGCGGAACCCCTTCGGGTCCAGGATCTCTTTCCAGGCGACGGCGTACCGGGCATCGGGCAGGTTGAAGTACCACGGCGTGTAGCCGTGCTCTTCGCGGACGTCGGCGAGTTTGGCGCCGGGGCCGCGCGGGAGAACCTTGAAGAACCCCGCCGCCTCGTCCCACAGACGCATCTCGACCAGTTCCTTGATGCGTGCGGCCTTCTGACGATACTGGCGCGCCAGGTCGCCCTGGCCGGCCAGGGCGGCAATGTTCGCGATGGCCAGGGCGTCGCCGTACATGTAACTGTTGATGGTCGCGCGGTAGCCGCTCCCGCCGATGGAGACCTCCATGCCGTCGCGGTCGTCGATCTGCCAGAAGAGGCCGCCGGGGTCGAGGTTCGATTTCTCCCACGCCTCGTAGTTCTTGACGAGGTCCGCCAGGAGGTCGACCACCAGTGCTTCATTGCCCGTCACCAGATACCGCGCCCACAGGGCGTCGGCCGCCCAGAAACTGTAGCGGCGCGGCTCGCCGCCCTTGCGGAACCAGAAGACCGAGTAGTCGTCAAGGTACTTCGGGTCGTGCAGCCAGCGGCCCTCGTACAGGTGGTGCCCGGCGGCACAACTGATGGAATTGTGCTTCCCCGCCCAGCCGACGGGCGGCAGGAACTCGGTTATGACGAACCCGTCGGGCGTCTGCTTGATATGTTTGCGGTAGGTCCACCAGCGGAAGTAGTAGGTCTCCTCGATATCCTTGTCGGGGCACTCGAAGAGGGGCATGTTCCGTGCCAGGAACTCCCACGCAGCCGCGTTGCGGATGTGCTGCGGGTAGAGTTCGCGGTCGCCCGCGTTGAACGCGTCGATGTAGTGCTTGAAGTTCTCGGCCTTCAAGACCTCGCCGGGGTATCCGCCGAGGGCAACGGGAAGGGCGGTGGTAAGGAGGGCAACAGTGGCGGCAAGGACGGCGCCGATAGTCTTCATGGCCGAATCCCTCCCCCGGAATGTGCCACGGGGCCTGCCTCCACGAAGCCATCACACCTGAAAGTGTGGGAAGGACAAGCGCGGCGGGCAGTCTCGCCCGCCGCGCGGTGGGCAGGACTGCCCACCGCTACCCAGTTCAACTGACAAGAGCAAGTGTGACGGACCACTATCGCCGGAAGTCGTCGCCCGTCAGCACGAGGGCCTTGCCCTGCGGCACCTGCACATCAAGGACCTTCTGCCCATACCGGACCTTGGCCGTACCGCCGAGTTTGGAGCGGAATGTTGCCTCCGCGAGCGCCCCGTCTTTCCACGTCGCATCGACCTCGAAGCCGCCGCGGGCCAGCAGGCCCTTAAACGAGCCGGTCGGCCACGCCTTCGGCAGGGCCGGCAGGAGTTCGATCTCCGAGGTATGGCTTTGGATGAGCATCTCGGCGATGCCCGCCGTGCCGCCGAAGTTGCCGTCGATCTGGAACGGCGGGTGCGCGTCGAAGAGGTTGGGGTAGGTGTTGCCCGCCAGGGCCTCGACGACCATCCTGTGGGCGTGGTCGCCGTCCAGTAGGCGGGCCCAGAAGTTGATCTTCCATGCCTTGCTCCAGCCGGTGCCTCCGTCGCCGCGGAACAGGAGCGACTGCCGCGCCGCCTTCATCAGGTCCGGCGTGCCTCGCGGCGTGATCTCCCAGCCGGGGTACAGGCCCCACAGGTGCGAGACGTGCCGGTGCTGCTCCTCCGGATTGTCCTTGTCTTCGAGCCATTCCTGGAGTTGCCCGTGCTTGCCGATCTGGTTGGGAGCGATCTGCTGTCGCATCTCCAGGAGTCTGGCCGCAAGGTCGGCGTCGACGCCCAGGATGCGTGCGGCCTCGGCGGTGTTGGCGAAGAGGTCGCGGATGATCTGGTGGTCCATCGTCGGCCCGGCCACCAGGCCCCCGATCTCGGGCGAGTTCGACGGCGTGCTGATGAGCCACCCCGTCTTCGGGTCCTTCACGAGGAAGTCGGCGAAGAACGTCGCCGCCCCTTTCATCGCCGGGTAGGCGCGCCGGGCCAGGAATCCCTTGTCGCACGTGAAGCGGTAGTGGTCCCACAGGTGATGGCACAGCCACGCCCCGCCCGTGACCCAGATGCCGTGGTCTGAGGCGTTGATCGGCGCCGTGCCGCGCCACAGGTCCGTGTTGTGGTGCAGGACCCACCCGCGGGCGCCGTAGTGGGCCTCGGCGGTCTTGCGGCCGGTGACGGCGCAATCCTCGATTAGGTCGAACAGGGGCTCGTGGCATTCCGACAGGTTGGTCACCTCGGCCGGCCAGTAGTTCATCTCGGTGTTGATGTTGGTGGTCCACTTGCTCTCCCAGGGCGGATGGAGTTGATCGTTCCAGAGGCCCTGGAGGTTCGCCGGCTGGCCGCCGGGGCGGCTGCACGAGATCATCAGGTACCGCCCGAACTGGAAGTACAGCGTGGCCAGTTGGGGGTCGTCCTGCCTGGCGGCGGCCTTGAGTCGCTCATCGGTCGGCAGGGCGGCCGCCGCCGTCCTGCCGAGGTCGAGCGTCACCCGCCGGAAGAGTTGCCGGTAGTCCTCGAGGTGCGCCTTGACGAGGCCGTCGAAGGTCTTGCCGGCGACGGCCTTCATCGTGGCCTCGCAGCGCTGGGCGGGGTCGGCGCCCGTGTCGTGGTAGTTCTTGAAGTTCGTGGCTGCGGCCAGGATGAGCGTGGCGGCGTCGGCGCCTTCCACCGTCACCTCACCCTCCTTGAGGTTCGTCCTGCCGCCTTCGGCCACGACGCGCAGGCGCGATTCGAACTTCATGCCGCCGTCCTCGACGTGCCCGGCCATGACCAGTTGATTCACGCCAAGGCCGCGCGTCTGTGCGGATTTGTGCGGGCTGTCCAACCTGGCCGCGAAACTCACCGCCCCCTTCTTGTCGGCCGACAACCGCAGGACGATCACCTGGTCGGGGTGGCTCGCAAAGGCGCGGCGCTCATACGCCACGTCGCCCACGCGGTACCGCACGGCGGCCACCGCCGAGTCGAGGTCCAGGTCGCGCCGGTAATCGGCGGCCGTGTCGTGCCCGGTGAAGTGCACGCGCAGGTCGCCGAACGGCTGGTACGCCTTCTGGTGTAGCGGAACGCTCATGAACTCTCGGCCCGCCAAGTCCTGGGCCTCGCGCTGCTTCCCCTCGGCCAGGAGCCGGCGGATGGTGGCCAGGTGGGCCTTCGCGCCTTCGTGCTGGTACTCGTGCGGGCCGCCCGTCCAGAGCGTGTCTTCGTTGAACTGAAGGTGCTCCTCCTCGACGCCGCCGAAGACCATGGCGCCCAGGCGGCCGCCACCGATGGGCAGGGCCTCGACCCACTCGCGGGCTGGCTGGCGGTACCACGCCGCCAGCGGCGAGGCCGGCGGCTCGGCCTTGCCCGTGAGGGCCGCCCGTATCGACGCCTGGCCGGCGGCACGGGCGAGCGTCGCGAAATTCTCGGCCACTTTCTCTCCCTCCGCACTGGTCGGATCGGCGGGCCACTGGGCCCACGCCATGTCGTCGCCGGTTCTGAACTGCCAGGTTCCTTCGAGGGCGATCTCGCCCCTGGGCGAGGCGAGCCTCATGGCCGCGCCGCCCATGAGGCCGCCCTCGCCGCCGCCGTCGTATACGCGGACGGCGATGAGGTTCCACGCGCCCGGACGGAGGCAGTCGGCCGGCACAAGGTACTCGCGCCGGGGGCCGGAGAGACCCTCGTAGTTGGGCGGCAGCCTGCCGGTGGCTCCGACCTTTCGCCCGTTGACGAACGTTTCGTCGCAATCGTCGATCGAGCCCAGTTCGAGGCGCGTCGGCTGTCCCGCGAACTCCTTCGGCACCTTGACGAAGCACCGGTACCACGCGAACCCGTCGTACTGGGCCAGTTTGCGGTCCTGCTGCTCCCACGTGCCCGGCACGCGGATCGTCCGCCAGCCGGACGTGTCGGCCGGCCGGGCGCCTGCGAATGCCCCGGTCGCCCATGCGACCAGAATCGGCGCCAGAACTGCTGCCAGAAGGACTCTCATGGGACCTCCCGATGGTCCTCGACGGCCGCACGCCGTCTCGAAAGCACCCGGCGCACTGACAGATTCTACTTCCCGGGGTCGAGGCGAGTCTACTTCATTCGGGGGCCAGACAGAAGCGCGGCGGGCAGTAGCGCCCACCGCGCATGTCGCCCGCGGACTCGCCCGGCGGGCAGGACTGCCCACCGCGCTCCATCCTCGCCGCCCCTCAATTGCGCCTACTTCTTCTTCGGCGCGGCCCACAGGACGGCGTTGTGCAGCACCAGCCGCACGTTCGGGTCTTGGTACACCGGGTACGTCTCGTGGCCCGGCTGGAAGTAGAAGACCTTGCCCTTGCCGACCGTCCAGCACAGGCCCTGGCGAGACTTCTCCTTGGTGCCGTCGGGCAGCGTGTACTCGCCGTCGAGCGGCACGGCCTCGGGCTCCGGCACCTCGAATGGCTCGGTGTACCGCTCGGTGTGCGGCTGCTCGAAGGTCCTGACGCCTTTGCAGATGGGGTGCGAGGGTTCCTTCACAATGACCTTCAGGGCGCTGCCGTCGGCCACGTACGCCTTGAAGCCACAGTTCGTGCCCAGGACGGCCTTCAGGGGCTTCGAGTAGTGCGAGGAGTGCAGGGCGATGAAGCCCATGCCGTCTTCCTTGATGCGCCGGACGATCTCGGCCACGTTCTCGTCCTTGACGTTGCCGTGCCGCTGGTGGCCCCACCAGATGAGGACGTCGGTGTTCTTCATCGACTCCGGCGAGCACCCTTGGTCGGGATCGCTCAGGTTGCCGAGGACGACGTCCCAGCCCTTGAGCGACGTCTTGAGCCCCTCGGCTACGACCGTGTTGATGTCGTTGGGGTAGACGTTCTTGGGGGCGGTGCCCTCGGACCAGACCAGGACTCGCCGCTTGGGCGCGGCGGCCAGGACCTTCCGGCCCAGCAGGAGGCCGCCGGCCGTCAGTGCCCCGAGGGCCAGGACCTTGCGCCTGGAGATGCCTTCGTTCATCGTCAACTCCTTCTGTTGGATAGGGTTACCGTTTTGGCGACGAACTATGGTACTCGTCCGGTCGAGGGCTTGCCAAGAGGAATCGCCGGCGCCGTGCATGAGCCGCAGCGTTGCCGCAGCCTGCGTCGCTTCCCGGCGTTGCCACGCGGTGGCGTTTCCCTCTTGCCTATGCGGGAGGGGTTCCAGCGGCTGACTGCGGAGGGATTGCCTTTACGCAGTGGCGATCAACTTCTTCGGAAGGTGGATGACGAAGGCGGCGCCTTCGCCGGGGGTGGAGTTCATCGTCAGGTGGCCGCCGTGTTCCTGGACGATCTTCTGGGCGGCTGCCAGGCCCAGGCCGGTCCCCTTCTGACCCTTGGTCGAGTAGAAGGCCTGGAAGATCATCGGCTCTTCCTCCGGGGGGATGCCGGGCCCGTTGTCGGCCACGGTGATCCAGACCTCGCTCCCGTGGGGTGAAAGGCGGGTCGCGATCTCCACCCGGCCGGTGACCGGCGCGACCGCCTCGATGGCGTTGTTCACGAGGTTCAGACACGCGTGGTGGATGCCGTCGACGTCCACGGCGATCTCGGGCAGCGTGGTGTCGAGTTTCGTGACCAGGGCGACCCGCTTCTCGGCGGCGGCGGTGTTGGCGAGTTCGGCGACCTCGCGGACGATGGCGTTGATCGACGTGCGCACGAGATTCGGCGCCGACTGCCGGCTGTACGAGAGCATGTCGAGCACCAGGTTGTTGATGCGGCCGAGGTTGCGGCTGACGATCTCCCACCCCTTGTCGACCGTGCCGAGTTCCTGGCGATTGATGCCGCTCTCGACCGCGTGCGACCCGCCCTGGATGCCCTGGAGGAGGTTCTTGATGTAGTGCGAGAGGCTGGCGATGGCCTGTCCGACGGCCGCCAGCCGCTCCTGCTGGACTTGGCTGGCCATCAGGTTGGCGTTCTCGACGGCCAGCCCGGTCTGGCACCCGATGGCCGCCATCAACTTCAGGTCCTCCGAAGAGAACTGGCCCTGGCTGACGTGCGTGTCGACGTGGATGATGCCGAGGATCTCGTTGCGGCTCTTGATGGGCACGGCGATGGCGCTTCGGATGCCGAAATCCTGGACGCTCTCGCCCTGCTCGAACCGCTGGTCCTGCATGGCGTTGGTCGTCAGGACGCCCTCGCCGCGCTTCATCACGTAGTTGATGATGGTCCGCGAGACGCAGATGGGGGAGGGCTTCTCGCCGGAGGGCAGGTGGACCGTCGGCGCGGGCGTCGGGGCCGCCGTCTCGGGCGCCGTCGACGGCACCGCCGTGTCTTCCGGCGACCCGTTGGCCTGCTCGCGGCGGATCTGCTCCAGGAGTTCCTCGCGGTACCGGACGGCCTTGGCGACCATGTTGCCGGTGCGGTTATCCTTGAGGAGGATGAACCCCCGGTCGGCGTCGACCACGTCGAAAACGAGGTCCATGACCCCCGCGAGGAGCCCGTCGATGTCGTAGCCGTGGGCGAGCATCTCGGCGATGCGGTACAGGGCCCGCAGGCCGATGATGCTGGCGCGCATCTCGGCCAGGTCTTCGCCGCCGGCGAACGCCAGGTGTGGGTCGCCGCTGGCGCTAGTGGTGGCCATGATGGAACTGTCGACCCGCCCCTCGGTATCCACCTGGATCGGCAGGCCCCGATGGTCGACCTGGGCTCCGTCGGCCAGCGGGCGGCCCATCGTCAGCAGCGTGTTCCCGACGCGGATCTGGTCGCCAGGCTGAATGCTCGCCTCCTGGACCCGCACGCCGTTGACGAATGTGCCGTTTGAGGAGTCAAGGTCTCTCAGGATATGGCGGTCGCCTTGAACTTCCAGGCGGGCGTGATGGCGGCTGGCGCCCGGATCGCGCAGCGCTATCTCGCACGACGGATCGCGCCCGATGATCGACGAGATCCCGTCGACGTCGAACGTCCGACCGTGGTCCGGTCCCTGGATGACCGTCAGTGTGGGCATACGGTTGCTGCCAACGGTTCTAAGAGGTGCCTTGTAACCCTGGGGAAAGATCTTCCCCTCATGTATACGGACGGACAGCCCCTGAAGTTGCCGGAAAATCCCCTTCCGGCGTGGCCGCTGCCGCCCTGGCGCGAGGGGCCATCCCCATTAAGACTTGTCCACCACACTCTACCCCGCCGGCCCGCTGATGTCAAGGCTGCCCGTCACGGTTCTGGCCTTGGGCGCTCGTGCGGCCGTCGGACAGGCCGTCGGCCAGTCCTTGGCCGAGGTTGAGGCTCGCCACGATGCCGGCGATGAAGCCGCCGACCCACTTCACCGTCTCCAGGTCCCTCCCGGCCAACACGAGGCCGACGACGGCCGCCAGGCCCGCCAGGCTCAGGATCATCTTCTTACTGTTGAGCAGTTCTAACACGGTTCACCTCTCCTTTGTTGGTGCAGGCCGCGTCGTTCAAAGCCAAACCTGACGGCTGGTTTGGCTTTGAGCATGGGCCTGACCCGCGGTTTCCCGCGAAGACTCCTCACGCGGCACATAGCGTTGTAGTGCTAGATGCCCTTCAGGACCCCCGCCACCTGCCGGGCCAGGTCCACGAGTTGGACGATGGTCTGCGGCAGGAGTTGCTCCTCGCCCAGTCGGGCCTTCAGGTCCTCGAACTCCGCCGGGCTGATGGCGGGCCGGAGGTCTCCGAGGTCGAAGACGTTGGTGGCGACGCCGTCAAGGGGATCGGCGGGCGCCTGGCCGGCCTTGGCGGTCACTGCCTGGGCCGCGGCGAGAAACTCAACGGCCGCCTGTTTCAGGTTCGCTTGGGCTTCCGGCATTGCTGGTGCTCCTTTCCGTTTCGTAGGTCTTGACGATCTCCTGCGTTTCAGCCTCGCGGACAAACATGCTGCGCACGAGCGTGCCCAGCCGTCCGTAGTTGGCCAGGAGGTCGAGGGTTCCGTGTGCCAGGTCGATCGCCCGCCCGATGGCCGCCTGCCGCTCGGCGAACTGGCTGTCGAGACGCGCGAGGTTGGCGCGGAACTCGTCTTCCAGGGCGAGGCGCTTGGCCACCTTCTCGGCGGCCACGGCCGCGGTCACGCGGCCTTCGGCGTCGGCCGACTGGGTGAGCGAGGCCGCCAGGGCGAGGTCCAACTCGTGACGCTTGTCGGCCGCCAGTTGGGCCTTGACCTTCTCGTGGTAGGCGGCCATCTCGTCGCGGTACTGGACCATGGCCGCCAACTGCAACTGCTGGCTGCGCTCGATGGCCGCCGGGGTGCCGCATCCCGCGGCGGCCACCCCGGCGAGCAGGGCGGCAATCAGGATGCAAATCTTCGGACTCGTGTTCATCGGGAATCTCCTTCCTCGGGTTGACCGTTGGGTGGCGCCCGGTCCGGCGCCGAGCGCGGCGCGCCCGGCCGCGCCAGGACCGAGGCCAGTAGTTCGTGCATCTCGCGGCGGAGGTCCCGCAGGTCCTCCCGCGTTTCGGCCCGCACGGCGGCCATCATCTGGACCGTCGTCGCGTGCGGCTGCGCCGCGTGCTGCTGAAGCCAGTAGGCGAACCCCGCCAGGTTCACCCCGCCGCTGAAGAGTTGCCCGCCCACCACGAGCACGATGACCAGGCGCCGGAGCGTGCGGATTTCGTCCCACGTGCGGGCGTTGGCCTCGCGCTGCTCCCCGTGGATGGTCTCGCACACATCGCGGGTCACATACGGCCCGCTCGCCGCGGGCAAATCAGGCGTGGTACTCAAAGTCCACCTCCACGATGAGACGGATCGGGCCGGCCACCGCCAGGCCTTCCCGGTAGGAACTGGTGTAGTCGGGCCCCGCCGGCGTCCAGGCCGGGCGGTCGGCCGTGTCGGCCCGCGTCGAGCGGATTGTCAGACTTGTGTTGCCGTCCGTATGGACAGAGCCTGCGGGCACCTCGATCCGCTTCGCCCCGTACTCGGACGAACCGAACGAACCGAGCGACCGCCCTTCGCCGTCTGCGACCTCGGCCGTGAACGTGTCGGAAAAGTCCGCCGAGCCCTCCGGTGCAGCCGTCGTGAAGTCGAGCCAGGCTCGGCGGACCGTGTAACCGGCCAGGGCCCCCGTGGCGAACATCATGCCGAACTCGCGCGAGTCCAGGGACCATTGCTGGCTGGGGCCGGCGTCGAGGACCTCGCCGCCCATGCCGACGTCGTACGCGAGGTCGACGGCGGCGCCGTCGTCGACGCCGTCGAAAAGGGCGAAAGTGGCCGCCCGCTCGTCGGACCAGTCGGCGATGCCGAACGTAAGGCGAGAGACGCTGTCGCGCCGCCGCGACTCCGAGACCGTCGGCAGGATCCGCACCCCGTCCAGGTCGTTGATCGCCAGGTACAGTTCGTCGAAGAGGACCGCGTACGGGGGCGACCACCGGTTGGCGGGCCGGCCTTCGCCGTCCTCGGCCGTCAGGTCGTACGACCACGTGTCCCGCCCAAACGCGTCCTGGCACAGGTGCGGCAGCGTGTACAGGCACTCCCGGTTGGCGTCCCACCATCGCAGCGGCCAGACGAGTTCGAGCATCTTCTGGATCTCGTGCTGGAAGTTCGCGACCGTCGGGAAAGGCGCGGCGTCGCGCCCCTTGGGCGTGCCGAGCAGGGGGTCCCAGCGCGCAAATTCCGCGGGCACGAAGAGGGCCTGGACGAGGTGGTCGCGTTCCTGGAGCGCCTCGCGGACCTCGTTCATGACGAGATCGGTGTCGACGCTTTCGCCCGCCTCGGGCGGCCATTGGTCAGTTGTCCAGGGCATTGGTCAAACCTTTGACAGCAGGGACTTGGGACCAGGGACTGGGGGAAGCACAGCCGCCGCGTCCGTTTCCAGTCCCAAAGTCCCTGTCCGTTTCACACCATCCGCGGCGGATGGAGGACCATCGTCCATCCCGCGGGCGTCCAGAAAATGGTGACGTAGCGGTCGAAGGCGGGCGGGCCCTGGAGGTATCCCGCCTCGCCCTCCCAGAGTTCGCCGAGGTTCTTCACGCCGCTGATCTGGGCCCCGTCGTCGGCAAAACCGCTAGGCTCCCGCCGCACCGGCTGGACCGTGTAGGCGCCGGCGTCGTACGCGACGATCCTCGCGAGGCGCTCCGGCGGCACGGGCACCTGGGCCAGGTACACCAGGACGGGCGGGCCGGATCGGTCCATCCGCTCCTCGGCGTGGATGACGGTGCCTTCGGCCAGCAGGTGCGTTCCCGCGCGGGCCTCCGCGACGTTATGCACCACGACCTGCGTCTGGCCGCCGGGCACCGCTTCCCAGGTGACGTGTCCGCCGGCGTCAGTGCCGGTCGGCCGCACCTCGTCGGCGTAGTAGCGCTCATCGGGCGGGTCGCCGGGGGCGCCGCTCGCGATGCGAAGCCACAGAAGCCGATACGGCGGCCCGCCCGGGCTGACCTCCGTCCAGCGGTCGCTCGGCCGCGAGGCTTCCAGTTGCCGCTCGTCGCCTCGATCCAGGGCGGCCGCGGGCCCGTAGACTTTCAGTCGATCGGTGGCCATGGAAATCTTCTCACTCCAGTTCGAGTTCGGTTTGCGGTATCGGCGCGAAGGTGTAGGCGACGCGGCGCACGACGGGAGCCGTCTCGTACCCGGCGTGCTTCCGCGCCAGGTCCAGCCGCCGTCCGCGGATGCCGAGGATCCTCTCTCCAGGGCGATGGCCCAGCGCCAGGTACGGCACTTCAATGCGGGTCGGAGCGGGAACGCGCCGGTCGGCCTCGTAGGCTGCGGCCACGAGTTCCTCCAGGCGCGCCGTGTCGTCCGCCTCATCGGCGCCGGCCTGGCCGTGGAATCGGCTGGTCGCCGCGACATGGCGGAAGCGGTACCCCGCGGGCACCGCGAGGTGGCGGGTCCTGCCGGGCAGGTCGGCCGGTCCTTCCTCGGCGTACTCGGCCGACAGGCGCGAGTCGCTCTCGACGCTGGCACTCACCCGGGCACGGACCTGGCCGCGCATGGACGCCATGAGATACCGCGGCGGCAGCGGGTCGTCCGTCAGGTACACGCCGCACTCGTCCGCCAGGACTCGCGCCGCCAGGTCCATGCGATGCCACGTCGTGCCGCCGTCGAGCGAGACCTCCACGTAAACGCCGTGGCTGCGGCCCAGGCCGTCGCGCGAAAGGCAGGGCAGCAGCCGCCGCCGGCGCCGGACGTAGGGCTCGCCCTCAAAGAGGGCCGAGAGGTCGGGCGCGGGGCCGCGGCCGTACGGGGCGGCGGTGTAGTCGCCTGCTTCGTTCAGGACCCACTTGCGGAAGACGTCGCGGACGGCCGCAAAGTTCGGGTTGGCGCTCGGGCTGAAATCTTCGGGCACGTACGTGCCCAGCGCGTCGTTCCATCCGGGCACGAGGTCGAAGGTCGACTCGTACAACTTCCGGTCGCCGCGGGCGATGTAGCGGCGCGGGGCCGCCTCGAATCGCATCCGCACCGCCAGGGCGGACAGGTTGGTCGCGACGGGATCGTAACGGGCAGCCGGCCGCTGGTGGGCGAGCCAGCCCGTCGGGGCGCGCCGGGGGTACCAGATTTCCAGGCGGCGGCTGACGCCCCCCTCGCCCGGCTCCACGGTCGCGACGATCCGCGCGCCCGCCAGTTCCAGCAGGGCATCGAGCGCATCGCCCAGTGTGCGGCCATCGAGGGCGACGTCGCGAATCACGAGCCCCTCGACCATCGAGCGGATCTCGTCGCGCGAGGGCACGTCCACGTGCTCGGACTGCCCATGTTCGGCCAGGAGGTAGGCGACTGCTTCGTCCAGCGTCCAGGCGGCCGCCGTCGTCGCCGAGTCGGGGGCGAAGATGGTGTACGCCTGGCCGCCGCCGGGGTCGTAAAGTTGCGTGGCGGCATTGGGTCGGCCGTCCGGATTGAAGACGAGCGGCAGACCTTCCACGCGGTCGGCGTTTCCTGCGGCGGTCCAGGCCCGCCGTCCGCCGAGGCGCCGGCGGAGCAACTCACCCGCGGGGTCCTCCGCCTCGAAGCGGAGTTCCTCGCCGTCGCTTTCGAGGCGCATCTCGAGCGGTCCGACGCGGCCCTCGAAGAGAACAAGGTCGCCCCGGGCCGCCCCTTCCAGCGCCCCGCCCCGCAGCAGCGTCGCGGAGACCTCCTGGCCGGGCCAGAGGCGCGGGGCCATCTGGTCGAGGCGGAGGTCGTCGCCAGCCTCAGCGCTCCGCCCGAAGCCGGCCGAGAGCCGGGCCCGCGGTGCGCCGCCCATTTGCATTTCCAGCCGATCCAGGCGCAGGCGCGGCTCCGGCCGCCCGTCCAGCCGGACCTCGACCTGCGGCGCCTGGACCACCGGCGCAGCGCTCGACGTGCCGAAGTACGCCGCGGTGTTTGAGTAGGCCGTCATAGGACCGTCTCCGCTTTCAGGGCATCCACGACCGCGGGGGGCGTGGCGTCGGGCGTCACGCGCGCCATGGCCGGCTGCTCGTCCCAGATGCCGTCGGCCGTCACGGCGCGAACCGCCAACTGGTGCTCCACGCCGGCCGCCAGTGGGCCGCTCGACCACGCATACCAGATCTGTCCTTCGCCGTAGGGCACTTCGCCGAGGGGCGTCGTGTAGTTGATTTGGCCGGTCCCGCCGTCGCCGAAGACCCGGAAGGTCTGCGGCACGACGCCGTCCTTGCCGACGCGGTAGCGCCACCGGAGCCGCGCCGCGGCGTGAGGTGCAGGCTGGGCGCTGGCAGCCAGCGCCCCGGCGGGCCGCGGCATCACCCACTCGCCCGCGGCGTCCAAATCCAGGCGCGCCTCCTGCTGGACCGTCGGGGTTTCCCTCTCCCTGGCGTCCACGGGCCGGATGCCGAACCAGTGGACCGCGCCCGCCTCGAGCGGCAGCACGTCGACCAGGACGACGTCCGGGCCGACCCGGGCGCACGGCTCGGCGTAGTCAAGCGAGTCGGGTCCGGGCCCCGTGGCGTGGTAGATGTTGTATCCCCTGTCGCTGGCCTGGGTCTCGACGCTTTGGATGAGGGGCGTGGCGAGCCGATCAGAGGCCGTCGAGAGCGTGGCGCGCCACTGGAAGTAGCGCCCGACGGGCAGGACCGACGGATCGCCCACGTACATCCCCCAGATCCCCACGGGCTCGCCGCCCGCGTCCAGCCGGTCGGCAGCGCGGACTTCCCAGATGATGCTGCATCCATCCGGCACGGTTGCCGTGCGGAGTACATCGAGCCACCGGGCCCGCGTCCGGAGACAATCAAGAGTCGGACTGGTATACATGCCCGACGCGACAAGGCGCTGGGGTGTGAAGGCCGAGGCGTATCGCACAACCTTCGACAGGCGGACTTCGTCGAGGACGCATGTTGGGGCGGCCCCCCCGTCGTGGCCCAATCTCAGCCGGTACGTTCCGGCGGCCAGGGCGGGGATGTCCGCTGTCTTCTCAGCCCGCTTGATGCCGCCCACGTACAGGCTCAGGCGCGAGGGCGCCTCCAGCACCACGGCCAGGTGCCAGGGCGGGGTGCCCGTCAGGAGGCTCTGGACCGCGGCGCCTGACCACGTTGCCCCTGCCACCCAGTTGCCATCCACACACAGGGAGACCTGAATATACGACCCCGCCCCGGCAAGCCGGGCCGTGACCTCCAGCGCGTTGTAGGGCAGCGTGAGCCGCGAGAGCGACAGAAGGTAGGCCGTGTTGTCCGCGCCGGTCTGCCAGTCGCGCACCCAGCCCTCCAGCGTGATGAGCCCCTGCGCCGGGGCAAAGAGGATGTCGCCGGAGAGCATGTAGTCCTGCTCGGCCCGGACGAACCGGTAGCCGTCTTCCTCGGGCGTGGCACCGTGATTGGTCATCGGGTGGCCGTTGCCGGAGGCATCGTCGAGTCCCGTTCCCTCGCCCTGGCATCCGGCATTGTGCAGGTGCCACAGGCCGAGGGCGCCGGAGTCCGGGGCGAACTCGTTGAAATCGGCCTTCACGCCTTCGCCGCTGACGATGCGCGTGCCGCTGCGGGTGCCCTGGATGAAGTTCGTGGGATCGCTGCGAAAGGTGCGCATGGCAGTCTCCATGTTCCGGCCGTCCTGAGCGGGCCGCGCGGCCGTCTTACACGGCCGTCAGGTCCACCTTGTACGTGGACGAGCCGACCCGGATGCGCAGTTGGCCGAGGTCCGACCGGACCCACTGCTGGCCGCTGGCGGGCGAGGGCGGATCGCTCGTCCGGACCGGCACATTCCAGGCGGCCGCGTCGATGGCGTCGAAGTTGGCGTTGAGCGCGGCGTCCCAGTCGCCCACGCGCTCGCCGTGGGCGGGCTTCTCGAGGTTCAGGTTCGGCGTAAAGGTTGAAGCCATGTTGAAAATCCTCCTTGGCGGCGAAGGTCTGGGTCCGTTCGTCTACACGTCGGGGCTCGGCTCCCACGTCAGCGTCGCCACGCGGTCTTCCGGGCTGTAGGACCCCACGCGGAAATCGGACGGGGGCCGCGGCACGGGCGCGACGATCACGGACGCCTCGGCGGCCGTTTCGAGCCGGTTCCCGGCCGCGTCGACGGCCACCACGGCAAAGCGCCACGAGCCCGGTTCCAGCGTGCCTGTGGTCCATTCGTAGCGGGCGGCCGACCGGCCATACCCGCCCACCCCGTATCCTCCTGCGCCGTAGCCCCACGGCGCCTGCCCTCCCGGGCGCGCGGGGACCGGGGCTTCGTTGAGTGCGGCCGCGTAGTCGACGGCGCCCGTGCGGTCGTCGCCGAAGACGTCGAACGATTCGAGGTTCGGGTCGAGGTACTCGCCCGCCTGCCACGAGAGCCGCACCTGCATGCCGCCCGCTTCCGGGAAGCCCGCGAGTTGACCGGCGAAATCAGTCCAGCGATCGGCGGCATCGACTGCCACGACTTCCACCGCGAGCGCGCCGGCCGGCCCGTCGCGCCCGACCGGGGCGGAAACCACCAGGCGCCGGTCCGACGCCCGGGCCGTCACCCCAGCCAGGCAGCCGTTGACGTACACCTGGTGCCAGCAGCCTTCCTGGGTGGAGTTCCAGGTGACCTCGACCGCGCCGGGCGGCGATACGGCCTGGCCCCCGGCGACGTCCAGCGCCAGCGGGGCAAGGCGGACGCGCGTGATTCCTTCGGCTCGGTAGGACATGGTCATCTCGCTGTTTGTCGATACGTAATGCGATAGGGTTGGTGCCATGAGGTGCCGACCTGCGGCGGGCCGACTCGGTCGAACCGCTCCAGGCGGCAAAGCGGAAACTCGGCGCCCTGGGGCGTCGCCAGCGTGTACGCCCGGCCGTCGATGAACGCCTCGATGGCCGCTTCGGCCAGCGCCAGGTCCTGCGCCGAGGCCGCCGACAGCACACCCGCTTGGAAGATATCGCGCGGCCCGTCGCCCAGGTCCAGGGCCAGCCCGCCCGCCAGGCCGTTGAATACCTGGTCCTTGATGCGGCGCACGGGGCTGCCGATCGCCACGGTGTGCGGGCCGGAAGAGAAGAGCGGCTCGCCGTCGAGCGTGGCGGCGCCGGTCATCGGCTCGGCCCAGTAGCCCGACGCGCCGGCCGCGAGGAGCGAGGTCGGGCGCCCGGCTTCTGCCGCCGCCAGTTGGGTCGGACCGATCCGCGTGGCGGCCACGGCGGGCGCCAGGGCGGCATCGCGGCCCGATGGCGGGCCGTCGGCCGCAATGTGGCCGAGGGTCAGGTCCGCGGCGATCGCCTCGCGGCAACTCTCGGCCACCGAGACGAGCGACGCGAAGGCCCGCGTTCCCGGCACGGCCCGATCAAGCACCGCAAGGCGCCAGTGCAGGAGCGCGTAGCGGCCGGCGGGGACGTCGGACCAGACAAGCGACTCGGCGCCGGCGGGTTCCAGCACGGCGGCCGGAAGGCGGCTCAGGGGGATCTCGACCGATTCGTTTTCGCGCGCGAGGCGAACCGTCCTCAGGCCATGCACGGCCGCGAGCGTCTCGCGAAGCGCTTCCAGGATCTCCATGTCGGTGACGGTCATCGGCTACTCCTCTAGGTCGGGCGCGGCGGGCAGTCTTGCCCGCTGCGAGCCGGCCTGGCCCCAGCGCGGTGGGCAATACTGCCCACCGCGCCGGAGCAGTCTTAGTGCTTCAATCGCGCCGGAGGCGGTGACTCGCCAGGGCCCGGACGTCGTCGGGACGGCCGTCAGCGTCGCGGTCCAGGACGAGGCGCGCCTTGGTCACCTCGTCCTCGTATAGGCGGGCATAGTGATCGGCCTTGCGCGCCAGGCCGCTTGTCTGGTCGTCTGTCGCCTGGCCGCGGTACAGCATGGCGAGGACCAGTGCGACGCTCGCCCGGCGCAGGGCCCGATGCTCGGCGATCCATCGCTCGAGGTCCGCGCCGGCTGCGGCGGCGTCGGCCTCCAGCCCGAACCGCGCCAGCAGGGCCCACCGTGCCTCCTCGTGCTGCGGGTCGAAGGTGTGAATGGCGAAGTCCAGGTCCGTGGCCGCGGGCAGGGGCACGGAGTCATCGCCGCGGCCGCCCACCAGCCCTGCCGCCAGTTCCGTCTCGCTCTCGACGCTCAGAACCTCGTAGAAGCCGTCGACGCCCTGCTCGGCGTTGGTGAGGTGGATGACGTGGCCGGGCCGAACCTTGGCGGTCACGAACTGGCCGGTCGTTGCCGTGACGGTGAAGCCGGCGCTGGCGGCGTCGCTGCCCCGCGTGAGGCGCTGCTGGTCCAGCGCGATCTCCCGCATCAGGGCGGGCTCCCATTTCAGGAGGTCGGCATCGGTCGAGAAATTGGCCATGGCACATCTCCTTTTTGCCGCTCGGATGTGGCCCAGACGCCCTTGTCTGGGCTCTTTGCCGCGGTGCACAGCCGGGGGCGACTGTGCCACAAGTCCCTTCCGCCTGCCTCGCACCCTCGGTGGCGCGGGGGAGGCGGGAGGGGTCGGCCAGGGGGGTGGGCCGACCCGGTTCCCGAGGGTGTTTACGCCACTGCAAGGCCGCGGATGACGCCGTGGGCCGACTCGTTCCTCAGTTCGAGCGTGTACTCGCCGAGGACTTGGCCCTTCTCGAAGTCGCCCGTGGCCGCCAGCGGCCGGTACTGGAAACTGCGCCCGGCCAGCGGCATCACCTGGAGGCGGCTGGAGTCGAGCAGCAAGACGGCGTCGCGCGGCGCCCACCGCGACAGGACGACGCGCTGCACGCCGAAGTCGCTCTCGTACACCGCCACCTGGCTGGTGTACCGCGGGTCGTCGGGCGCGTAGGCGCGCGACCCGGCCCCGAACTGGCTGATGACGCGCTTCTGGTAGCCGTTGACCACGATCAGGTCGACTTGGCCGCTGGACTTCTCCCAGATGAAGCGCAGGGCGGTGTTGAGTTTCGTCTCGTCAAGCCCCGTACCGCTCGGGAACCCGTTCTGGCCGGGAATGAAGCGGTTGGTGGCCAGTTGCGGCAGGATGCCGTTCATGGTCCGGCGCACGGTGTCCGAGCCGATCTGGTCGGCGTCGGGCGCGACGCCGTTGAGGGCCGTGTTCTCGAGGTCCCGCAGGAGTTCGCGGAGGGCCTTGGTCCTCTGGAAGTCCAGTTCATCGGCCACGCCGAGGTGCCGGACGGCCAGTTCGCTCCCCGAGACCACGACGGTCTTCGAGAAGATCTGCGTCCAATTGCCGCGCCGCGAGCGGAGGGTGAAGCGGGCCGCATCGGCGTCCTGGCCTTCGAGCGACGCGTTGCCGAGGATACACAGCGTGTCGCCGGCGGCGACGGCCTCGGCCGTGGTGCCGCCGTACCCGCGCGTCACCGTGATGGTGGTCGAGCCGACGGCCTTCACGAGGAGGAGTTCCTCGGAGTCCTTGCACCGCACCTGGTCGCCGACGCGGAAACGGTCGGGGTTGTTCACCTCCAGTTGCTCATCCGTCAGCGGGTGCGCCGGCGTGGTCTTGACCACGTCGGAGTTCGGCAGCAGCGTGTCCTCGAGCCACTCGTGATGGGTCGAGCGGGCCTCGGTCTGCGGGTCGCCGAGGGCGTCCAGCAGGGGCGTCTCGAACGGGCTGACGATGGCCACGAGGTCCGATACATCTTCCGCGATCTCCGGCAGGCTTGCGCCCGCCGAGTAGGTCGCTTTTCCGGTAAACGCCATGGTGTGCTCCTTTCGATGATTCTCGATTATTGGGTTGTTTGTGGATCACGCGCCGCTCCGGCGGCGGGATCGAACGGCTACGGGCGCACGCCGCGGCGGAGGCGCATGTAGGCCGCCAGATCGCGCGGGCTGCCGGTCTGGCGGGCCCGGTCGGCCAGCCGCTCGGCGGCCCGCCGCGGGGCATCGTCGCCGGCGTGCTTGGCGCCGGCCGTCGGCGGCGGCAAGACGGCGTCGCCGCGACGGGGCGATGCCTCGCCGCGAAGGTGCGGCTTCTCCTCCAAGAGGCCCCGGGCGAAGGCCGCAAGGTCCTCCGGCGGAGCGCCTGCCGAGAGACGCTCGCGAGCCACGGCTAAGGCCGTCTCGGGGTCCACGCACCCGGCGCGGACGAGTTCGCGCTCCAGCAGCCGGTCGCGCTCGATGCCCTCGAGGCGGCCCCGCAGCGTGTCGGCCTCGGCCCGGGCCTGGGCGAGTTCGGCTTCGACGGCGGCCGCGCGGCCCTCCTGGGTCTCGCGCAGGTTCGCCAGTTCGGCTTCGAGGGCCTCGGCCCGGCGTTCGGCCTCCTGGGCCCGGCGGCGGTACTTGATACTTTCCTGGATCAGCGTCTGAGGGCTCTCGCAAAGCGAGAGCGCGGGGGCGTTCTGCCCGCCCGCCGGGGCTGGCGCGGGATCGCGCCCGTCCGCTGGGGTCTGACCCGCCTGGGGTCGCACGTCCGTAGACATCTTGTCCTCCTTTCAAGGTGCGTCGCCGCTTCACAAACTCGCCCCGCAAGCGGGGCGGCTGAATGGCCCCGCCTGCATTCACGCGGGGCTAAATGGTGCCGGGTCGGGCGGCCCCCGCTTCGCCGAGGTCGACCGGCAGCGGGTCGGGCCAGCGGAGACGCGTATCGCGGTCCGCCGGATCGGTCCGCAGGATGCCGAACCGGTCCAGCGCGTCGAGGACGAGACGGTTTGCCTCGACCAGACCCGCGCCATAGGTGATGCGCTTGCGCTGGACCCGTGCGAGAGTTCCCATGAGGACCACCTTGAGAGCGGTGGCGCTCGTGAGGTTGCCCAGTTGGTCCTTCAGGAGTCCTGCCGCCAGGGGCGTCACGCCGCTGGTCTTGTCGAGCGCCTCGCGGAGTTGGTCGATGTGTCGGTCCTCGCTGGGGCACTCGGTGTCGCCGCCGAACTCCTCGATCGAGGCGTCGGGGTTGTCGGTGGCCCACATGCGGCCGGGGGCGACGGGCCGGTCCTCGAAACCATCGATGCCTTTGCCGAGGTACATCTTGAAACTCTGGAAGGTCACGCGGTTGGCCCGGTCCGACAGCCGCGTGTTGAGTTCGTCCTGGAGGGCGACGAGGGGCTCGACCTCGCTCGCCCCGTCGTAGTGCATCGGGCTCGCGAAGTTCTGGATGTGGACGACCGGGATGCGGCCGAAGGGGTTTTCACCCTCGGCGGCCAGGCGGCCGTCCTCGTAGTGCTGCCACCAGGTCGGGCCGAAGATTTCGACTACCTCGACCTCGCCGGTGCGGCGCGCGGCCCGGCCGAGCAGCCGGTCCACGAGTCCGCGAGGAGCGAGGCTGTTGGTCTGCCGGCGGAACACCTGGATCCAGTAGCGCAGACGCCGGTAGTCGTGCTCGTCGAGGACGGGTAGGACCCTCGGCGCCTCGATGACCTCCAGCGAGACGTTGCGGCCGGCGCGGAGGGCGGCGGTCCCGTCGGGGACGCCGCCCTCGCCGCCGGGGACCTCGGCTACGTCGCCGCTGTCCGGGCGCACGCGGATCACGAGGTCCACGGAGCCGTAGACCGCACCCAGAAGAGCGATCTCCTCCAGGAGGGCCTGGCCGCCGCTCGCTTGCCACACGGCTGCCAGCGCTGCCTCAACCTGCCGGGCGTCCTCGGGCCGGCGCGCAAGGCTCTCGGTCGCGGGGGGCTTCCCGACCAGGAAATGGACACCCGTGTCGATGCGCCAGCCGATGTCGTTCTCGATGACGACTTCCTTGCGGGCGATGGCGGGCTGCGGGACGCCGGCGCCGCCGTAGCCCAGGTGCGAGCGGCCGGTGATCCGCGCCGGCAGGCCGAACTCCTGGGCCTGATAGTACGGCCGGGCGGAGGCCAGCCAGTCGGCCGAGCGCTCGGCCTCGGGCAGGCCCAGGCCCAGCGGCGTCAGGTCGTTCTTGTAGTAGGACCACAGGCGCGCAAAGTGCAGGGCCCGGTCCCGGGACTCCTCGCTGACGAGATACTCGACGAACGATTCATCCAGCGTCGGATCGGCGAAGTTCGTGAAGTCGAGTTCCATCATGGTTGGCACCTCTGTTCATTGGCCTCTCACAAAAGGCCGGCGCGCTGCGTTTCTTGCGCAGTTATGCGGTTTGGCCGATAAGAGTCTTCCGCTTAAGCGCCGGCAGGGCAGGGAGTTACCATTTTTCGGAGAAATCCAGATTGTTGCGGAGGGTGGTACCGGTTTGTGACAACATGCCCCTGGCGCTGGCGCCAGGGCTGATCTTGACTTGGGAGACTTGAGGAGTTTTCCACAAATCAGCCTTGACGCTAGCGCCAGGGCCGTTTTGGCGGAGGCCGGTTTCGGCGTCTTGACGCCGCCTGGCGCCTCGATACGATAGGCATCTGCTGGCCTCGCGATGAAAGGAGCGCATCTCAGATGCGGACCGCGCGTATCGACTTGGGTGGTGCTTGGGAGTTCTCGCGCAGCGATGTCGACGGCCCCGAGCAGTGGCTGCCGGGCCGCGTGCCGGGCACCGTCCAGGGCGACCTGATGGCAGCCGGGCGACTAGAGGACTTTGCTGTCGCCGCCAACGAGGACAAGGTCCAGTGGGTGAGCGCAGCCAAGTGGGCGTATCGTCGGCGGTTCGACGCTCCGGCGCTTCCGAAGGGCGCGCGGGCGATGCTGATCTTTGAGGGGCTCGACACGTTCGCCATGATTCTGTTGAACGGCCGCCCCGTCGGCACCGCCAACAATATGTTCATGCCGTGGCGCTTCGACGTGACGGAATCGCTCGCCGCGGGCGAGAACGAACTCGTGGTCATGTTCGACTCTACGGAAGCGCGAGCGCGGGCCGCCGCCGAGGCGTACGGCGTGAAACTGCCGTCGCCCGGCACCTCGCCCAACGGCGTGTTCGTGCGCAAAGCCCCCTGCCATTTCGGGTGGGACTGGGGACCGACGGTCCTGGCCGTGGGCATCTGTAGGCCGGTGCGCCTGGAGATTGCGGCCCGGGCGTTCATCGACGCGATCGACGCCTGGGGCGACCCGGGGCCGGGCGACGGCGGCCGGCTGCGGCTGGCCGTCGAGGTTGCTGGGCCGGACGCGGAGGGCCTGGCGCTGGCGGTGACGGCCTGCGCGCCGAAGGGCCGCACGAACGTCGGCGCGGCCGAGGCGCCGATTGTCGGCGGCCGCGCGAGCGTCGAGATCCCCGTCGAGAAGGCCGAACTGTGGTGGCCGAACGGCCTGGGGTCCCAGCCCCTGTATCGGCTGCGGGTGCGCCTCATGGCGGGGCGGCAGATCGTTGATGAGCGGATGGTCCGCGTCGGCATCCGGCGCCTGGAACTGGTGCGCGAGGATGATGTGTACGGCCGCTCGTTCGCCCTGCGCGCCAACGGCCAGGCGTTCTTCGCCAAGGGCGCCAACTGGATTCCCGCCGACTCGCTGCCGCCGCGAGTCACCCTGCAGCGCTACCGCGACCTCGTCGACAATTGCGCCGACGCCGGGATGAACATGCTCCGCGTGTGGGGCGGCGGATACTACGAGGATGAGGCGTTCTACGGCCGGTGCGACGAGCGCGGCATCCTTATCTGGCAGGACTTCATGTTCGCCTGCGGGATGTATCCGGGCGACGACCCCGCTTACGCCGAGAGCGTCCGGGCCGAGGCCGAAGAGGCCATCAAACGTTTGCGTAATCATACCTGCATGGCCCTGTGGTGCGGCAACAACGAGATGGAATCGGGCTGGTTCGAGTGGGGCTGGAGCAAGACGCATCCCGAGCGGGTGTGGCACGCGTACGAGCGGATCTTCCACGATATCCTGCCGAAGGCGGTGGCGGCACTCGACCCGCGGCGGCCGTACGTCCCGTCGTCGCCGCACTCGACCGGCGTCGGTTGCCCCAACGATGCCGCCAGCGGCGACTGCCACTACTGGCAGGTCTGGCACGGCCAGGGCAGCCACTTCGATTATCTGAAAAGCACTCATCGGTTCGCGAGCGAGTTCGGGTTCCAGAGCCTGCCCGCGCTGGCGACGCTCTCCGCTGTGATCCCGCCCGAGGAGCGCCGCCTCGATTCGCCCTCGATGCTCAAGCACCAGAAGTGCGCGGGCGGCAACGACAAGATCGCCCGCGCCGTCGAGACGTGGCTCGGCCGGCCGAGGGACTTCGAGTCGCTCATCTACTTGTCGCAGGTGTACCAGGCGCTGGCGGTCCGCACGGGCGTGGAGCACTGGCGCCGCAGCGCCCCGCGGACCATGGGCGCCCTGTACTGGCAGGCGAATGATTGCTGGCCGGTGGCGAGTTGGGCCAGCCTCGATTACTACGGCCGGTGGAAGGCGCTGCACTACGCCGCCCGGCGGTTCTTCGCGCCCTATCTCGTGTCGGGTCTTGTCGACCAGGAGAGCGCCCGGATTTGGGCTACTGCCGACTTCGGGGCCGCCCCGGTCGAGGCCCAAGTCCGATGGCACGTGTGGACTTGGGACAGCCGGCTACTTCATATCAGCGACCGTACGTTCCCACTGGCTGGCGGCGAGACAGTCGAGGCGACCAAGGTGATGCTTGAAGGCCTCGCGGGTTTCGCGCCGGCGTCCGCCTACGTGGCGGCGGAACTGCTCGTGGATCGTAAGGCCGTGAGCCGCACGATCCTCGCGCCCGTGCCCCTGGCGCAGGTGGCGCTTCCCGACCCGAAGGTGCGCACGAAGGTCCGCAAGGCCCGCGGCGGCGCGGTCGTGGAGGTCGCGGCCGAGAGCGTGGCGCTGGCCGCGGGGCTCGAGGCCGATGGCGTGGCGGGCCGCTTCGAGGACAACTTCTTCGACCTTCTGCCCGGTGAGAAGCGGGAGGTGAAGTTCCTGGCGCCGGACCGGCTCGACAAGTCGGCCGTCGAGCGGCTGGCCGCGACCTTGCGCGTGCGGACGGTTTACGATGCGCGTCTCGGCTAGGAGTCCTCC